>SDBV01004886.1_pt1 | contig 19063 bp, 13 predicted proteins | sample 2277081 | NCBI WGS metagenome assembly SDBV01 (sample SAMN10402039, study PRJNA504765) | marine sediment metagenome | isolation source: marine sediment core GS10_PC15, 223 cmbsf | place: Arctic Ocean: Southern Knipovich Ridge | collected 2010
TTCAAAAAGGAAAGCTGCACCTTAACTGTGGAAATGACAAAGGATTACAACAAATTACCCTGCAATGGACGACGGAAAAACGAACCCAAAGCAAACCCAATACGAACCCAATACGAACCCAATTCGAACCCAATTCGAACCCAAAGCAAACCCAATCCAAACCCAATTTTGCACCTACGCGACGGAAAAATACCCATTGGGTATCCGAACAAATACCCTTGCCCACCGCGTATACATCGTGTTATAATGACCGTTTTGAACTCGACAATAAAATTACAGGAGAACTCAAATGTGTGAAGGATGTGGTTGCAGCCAGCAATACTTTAAGGAACAGGTCGCTGAAGTCATAGAAACCATCCGCCCAGCCCTCCAAAATGATGGCGGAGACATCGAACTGGTCTCTATCGACGAGGACAATACCGTTCGCGTCCGCCTCCAGGGCGCATGCAAGGGATGCCCTGGCGCTGCTATGACCCTTAAAATGGGCGTAGAAAGAATGCTAAAGGAAAAGATCCCCGACGTCAAAGAGGTCATCGCCGTCGAATAATCAGCTTACGGCACCGCTTTGTCGCCCGGATATCCAGGCGGCTTTCGAAGCCGAAAAACGTTTATATACCGTCTCTCGCTGATTTTGAGTTGGGTGAGAAACTCATAAGGACCGACATTCTCAGTCTTTATGAGTGGTGCTATCTTGTGTAGCTTCCAGCCTTTATAGTACGAATCTCTCGGAGCAAGGCCAAGCCGGGAATCCCAGGCAACATAGGTTATGCGCTTTTCATAGCACATTTCGGTGAAGTTATTTATGTTGTCGCCTTTGACAAAATTGGTATGAACAAAAAACTTTTTGTATTCAGGAGCAAAAATACTAACAACATGCGGCATCGTCGTCAGCATCCTCTCACCGGGATTGGCGTTGTCGACATACCAATCGGCGAGCATCTTAAACTCACGATCGTGCGATCCGTTACCGATTATTCTGGCCGTCATAAAGTGGCTCGAAACCACCATAAGGCATATCACAGCCGACAACGCCAGATCGCGCCAGATATATTTCGCCCGGAAAAACACCAACCTCAGGACCACCACCGCGATTACGGCAGCTATCGCGGCAATGGGAAGATACGCTCCTTTTGCACAGAAAGGTTTCATCTCAGGCAAATATCGCATCAGCATGACAAGCCAGACAGTTGCACATACAAAAACCGCTATCTGCAAAAAAATAACTATTACTCGCGGTATCGGCTTCCTGAAATTTATCATCTTCCAGATACATATAAGGCCGTATGCACACAATAATATGCTCAGCCATATCACGGGTACGCAATAACGATGATTTGTTTTGTGTCGGGCCATGTGGATACCAACATAGATCAGGAAAAATAAAAGTAACGCAAGATACTTCCACTGTTTTTTGATAACACCGTAGATCACACCGGCAACAAATAATATCCACGCGACCGCTTTACTAAAACCATAAAGTATGCCAACAAATGCCTTGATCGAATCGGCCTCGGCCTGGCTGGAGGCTTTTACAAACAATGACTTTATAGCAACTGGTAACTCCAGCAAAGATCTAAACGATGCCTCCCACAAATATCTTACATACTCCATTCCAAGACGGCCATTTTTAGTGTAAGTCGTAAAGTGCCTGATGTAATGCTTTGTCTCGGGTGTCCATTTAAGTTTTGTTCCGATCAACCATGCCGCCATTGGCAGAAACGCAAGACATGCCCATAGCAAGGCCAGGAGCCTTTCTTTCTTCGTTTTACGATGTACCATGTCCCAGAGAAAACACACACCGATAAGAGCGGTACACTCATATCTTATCATGCTGGCAAGCATCGCCATAACGTAACACCAATTGGAGTTACGGAACATAAAGAAAAAAGTCATCACACTGAAAGCTATCATGCTTATCTCAACGAGCGGATCGGTCTGCGATTTGATCACCCACGGATTGACCACAATAAGGATTGATAGCCATATTGCCGCCTCGCCAATTATCTGTCGAGCTACACGCCATATCAGAATTATGCTCAATACCGCAAGTATTGCATTTAGCATCCAACCGGCTGTGAGCAGTGGATGGTTTCCACCAACGAAATTACTGATAAATATGTGCAGCATCCCGAAAAGCGGCAGACGTTTGAAATTGTTTGGTACTTTGAAGTTCAGAATAACTTTGGCCTTGGCTATAAAGGCGGTCCAATCGGAATTCGGCACTGCTACATAACCAAAAAGTGTCTTTGCGTAGTACACTCCGAATGCCAGCAGGATCGCAAACGCAGCCAACTGGAAATATTTTATTCTTGCCGCTTCCTGTGCAGGGTCCAATGTTTTTGCAACCGGAATGTCGCTGCGGTCCTGATGTGAGAATCTCTCTGGCCGGCTGCGCTGGCGGTTTGCGGCAGTTCTATTATTTTTTTTCCTGCGTATCATTTTATCCCAGCTAATATTGCCTTATTGATCGGGGTCTATTTTCGATTTATCTCGCACACGGAAAACATTCATCCAGTTTCTTTTGTTTATCTGTATTCTCTTGACAAATTCGAAGGACCCTGTGCTGCGGGATCGGGCAAGAGGTTTAACGCAGGGGTGGCTTCTGAATGGACTACGGCCATAGTTATTCCACTCAACGTACCTGATGCCCTGTTTGCGGCACTTTTCGGCAAGGGCTTCGGGATCATCGCTTTTTAATGTGTGGATCCTAACGAAGCTATCCTTTTTTTCTTCACTCATATACCTGAGGATATGCGCCCATGAACTGGCCAGTTTCTCGTCTGGTTCCGAATTTTCTCTGAACCAATCAAGTAGATACTTAAACTCAATTTTGTAGGTTCCCTTTCCCATCACTCTGGCGGTCATGAAATGATTTGAAGTTATCATCAGACACATCAAAACCGATATCACAAAGTTTCTGCCGAGATGTCTCGATCTGAAAAAAACCACATTTAAGACAAAAACAGCTATCACCGCCGCCATGGACACATACGGAAGATATAATCCTTTCGGGCAGATCGTCTTCGTATCTGGTAAGAAAGGAAACAACTTTATCAGCCAGACAGCGGCCCATACGAAAACCGCTGCCTGCAAAAAAACCTCTATCCCTTTCGGTATCCACTTCCTGAAGTTTACCATCCTCCAAATAGCCATGAGACCATAAGCACACAATAATATGCTTAGCCATACCACCGGTACGCAGTAACGGTGCTGTGATATATGTCGGGCCATGTGGGTGCCGACATATATCAGGAAGAATAAAAGTAATGCAAGGTACTTCCACTGTTTTTTGACAACGCCGTAGATCACACCGGCACCAAACGATATCCACGCGAGGGCTTTGCTGAAACCATAAAGCATGTCGACAGATGCCCTGATCGAATCGGATTGGCTTTGGCTGATCTTACCAAACACCGCCGGGATCTGTAATAAATTCATGAATGACGTTTCCCACAAATATTTTACATACTCCATTCCGATACGGCCATTTTTAGTTAAAACCGTAAAGTGCTTGATGTAATGTTTTGTTCCGGGTTTCCATTCAAGTTTCATTCCAATTAGCCATGCGATCATTGGCAGAAATGCCAGGAATGACCACAGCAAAGCCAGGAGCCTTTCCTTCTTCGTTTTACGATGCACCATGTCCCAGAGAAAACACACACCGATAAGAGCAGCACATTCATATCTTATCATGCTGGCGACCATTGCCGAGACGTAACACCAATTGGAATTACGAAACATCAATAAGAAAGTAATCGCACTAAAGGTTACCATTGCTATCTCGACGATAGGGTTCACCTGCATCCTTATTACCTGGGGGGTAAGGACTATCAGGATGCTTAGCCAAATAGCGACGTCACCTATTAACTGACGGCCTATACGCCAGAAAAGAACTATGCACAAAACGGCCATCATGGCATTAAGCAGCCACCCCGAAGTAAGTAATAGCTGATCCCCACCGACAAAATTAGCGATAAAGAGTTGCATAAAACCGAGAGCCGGCAGACGTTTGAAAGAAGCCGGAACCTCAAAAGCCAGCAGTTCCTTTGCCACCTGGATAAACATCGGCCAGTCGGGATTCGGGATGGGATTGAAGCCGAAAAGTATCTTTGCATAGTAAACACCGAAAACAAGCAAGACTACCAATGCACCGAACTGAAAATATTTGTCCCTGACAGCCTCTTGCTCGGCGGACAATATTTTTACTGGCAAGACATTGTCCTTGCTCCGATGTAAATCATCTCGCCTTGATCGGTTTTGCGATCGTCTGGCAGTCCTCTTTCTATGTTTACTGTCATTCGACATTTACTGTGCAACTCCGACGAGATAAAACTTATATCCGGCGACAATGGTGATATAAGGAATTTTCAATCAGCCAATTATCTCTCAAATGAGCAGGTCATCCTCTTATTCGCGAGTGTTTCAAAAGATCATTTACAAGTTTCCTGTTGACCCCTATTATGTGGCCAATGACGCCTAACGAAAAAAGGTTAAATGAAATGATCAGTAATACCGTACCTAACAGCAGCGATTGCAAGTGCCCTGCCCCCTGGCCCGCCAGGAAATAATACAAATACCTCAGGCAGGGTATGAGTCCGGCTATGCTGGTAAGAAGCGATGCATAAAAGAAAGTTTTAAAAGGTTTATAGATTATGTAAGAACGAATTATCACACAAGCCGACCGCATGAGGTAACTCGTCACCGAAGCCATCAGTCTCGACTCTCGAGTCTTTCCGTTGACCTTAATGGGCACACTCGTTATCCGCATATCCATGGCGCCGGCCTGGATGATCGTTTCAAGCGTATAAGTGTAACGGTTAAACACCATCAGCTGACTGGCCGCCTCTGTAGAATACGCTCTGAATCCGCTGGTTGTATCGGGTATGTCGGTTCCGGAAACTTGCTGAACAATGTGACTGCCGATCCGCTGAAGCTTTTTCTTGAGCCAGGAAAAATGCTCGATCTGCTCGATGGGCCTTGTGCCTATGACGATATCGGCTTTTCTTTCCATTACCGGCTTGATGAGTTCTTCAATACAACTGCCCTGATACTGATTGTCACCGTCGGTATTGACGATGATATCGGCTCCAAGCTCGATGCATTTGTGAAGTCCTGCCATAAACGCAGTCGCAAGCCCCTGATTGGTACCAAGGGAGACAATGTGCTCAACGCCGTTTTCTCTGGCGACTGCGACCGTATGATCGGTGGAGCCATCATCTATAATAAGATATTCGATGCTTTCGACACCGGGCAGTTCATGCGGCAGATCCGCTATCACCGCAGGAAGCGTATCCTCTTCATTATAACACGGTATTTGAATAATAACTTTCATGGCCGGCCCTTGAATAAAAAGCGTAAATCATTTATTGGAAACAAATTATACCTAATAACAAGGCGGTTGTCCAGAACAATAAAACACGTATTACTTGACGTCTTCAAAACAGTCATTACAATTCTATTATCGGGTTCCTGTTAATTACGGAACAAAGCTACACTAAAACCAAAAAGAGTCTTTAATAGAGGGTTAATAAAGTCCAATGAAAGTATTATTTGACATAGTACACCCTGCACAAGTCCATTTTTTTAAAAATGCTATTTGGTCCTTACAGCAGCGAGGTGATCAGGTTTGCGTAACCGCCCGCAAAAAAGACGTCGCTATCGACCTGCTCGACTCACTTGGTATCGAATATACCTGCATCAGCGAAAAGGGAGCCAACATGTTTTGCATGGGTATAGAACTTGTAGCCCGCGATATCCGTTTATGGCAGATATCTCGTCGCTTTCGACCTGATGTCATGGTAGCAAGGGTAGGTGTTTCCGTCGGGCCCGTCGGCAAGCTGCTTGGCGTTCCGACGGTCATTTATGACGACATGGAGCATGCCCGCCTGCAAGCGGCGATCGGAATGACGTTTGCGACGTATATATGCACCGGTTTGGGATATTACCGCGACTTCGGATCGAGACATGTTCGCTTTCGCGGTTCGCCTGTGCTGTCATATCTTGGCCACGGTTATTTCACGCCGGATCCTGAACCCCTTCGCAATGCCGGCTTGAACCCGGATGAGCCTTATATATTCATCAGGACCGTTTCATGGGGAGCAAGTCATGACGTCGGCAGAACGGCAAGCAATGCCGAAGATCTGGTTGAAGCAATTAAAAAACTGGAAAAATTCGGGCGGGTCATCATAAGTTCGGAAGAGCCTCTGCCGGGATCACTATCGAAATACGACAATCCCGTCCCGGTGGATCAGATACACAATCTTCTGGCATTTGCCAGGATATGTCTTGTTGAAGGAGGGACCATGGCAGCAGAATCCGCTGTGCTGGGGGTTCCGGCGATCTGTCTTGGTACATATGATTTCGGATACCTTCGCGCCCTTGAAAATGAATATGAGCTTATATTCCGCCCGGACTCAACTGGGCAGGCTCTGGCGATCGCCGAAGAACTTCTTGGAAAACCTGACCTAAGCCGGATATGGCACACCAGACGGGAAAAAATGCTCAGCGAAAGTGACGATGTTGGAAAATTCATGATAGACATGATCGACAGAGCTGCCAGAGAACACCCACAAACATCGGGACGTCATTAATTTTTTTCGTAAATCTTCAGCAGTTCCTGTACGGTTATTTGCCAGTTGTATTTTTCTTTTACGGCATTTTGACCGTTTTGACCGAGCCGTTCTCTCAGGTCCTCGTCTTTCATTTTTATAATAGTCTCGGCAAGCGACTTTTCGTCACTTACTTTGAATATGAGCCCGCATTTGGTGTCTTCTACAACTCTTGTCATCGGTTTCACACTGCTTACCACAATAGCTTTTCCGAGCATCATAAACTGAAATATCTTATTAGGCATAGTCGTCTCGACGTGCGGTGTTGATATATGCGGAATAAGGCCGACGTCACAGAGTTTGATATATGTCGGCAATTTCACAAACGGTTGATAGCCGGCAAACGTGACATGATCGCCAAGGCTCATTTCATCGGTAAGTTCTTCGAGTTCGCGCCGGTTGTATCCGTCGCCGACCAGGAGAAGCTTGGCATTGGGTATCGCTGCGAGAACCTCTGGCATCGCCTTGATAGCCGTATCCAGCCCGCGCAAAAGGGAAAACGCACCGACATAGAGTATGATAAAATCACCCTGATATTTTTCCATTACAGATTCGTCTATTTCCAGGTTGCTGAAATAGTCGATGTCCTCCGTATTCGTAATGACTATGAGGTCTTCTTTTGAGACACCCAGGCCGCTAACGCGATCTATGTGTTCGTCGGCAACAACTATGACCTTGTCGGCAAAGCGGCAGACGATTCTTTCTTCCAGCGTAAGCAGTGATAGAAGTATAAATGCAAATGGCTTGAACTTTTTATAAACCTTTCCCTCAAAGCTAAGACCGAGCATGACGACGTAATATTCGTGCATGTCGAAGACGACGGGTATATTGAGCAGCTTACCCACCAACGTTGTTGCAAGGGCATAAGGCAGGTCGTGTACATGTAATGCGTCTATCTTGTGCTTGCGACAGGCCGAGAGTATGTAAAAGAAAATGAAGTACCGCTGAAAGAAAAAATAGATCATGTCAGCGATCGCTTTTTTATTCTGGAACGGCAACGGCACACGAATAACATTTACACCGTCAACTATCTCACGTTTAGGCTGGCCCAGACCCCTGCGAGCCATCAAAAAAAGTGTGTGGCCGGCGCCGATGAGATCACGCCCCTCGCGTTCAACGCGTCCGTCAGGCGGAAACACCTTTGTCGATAGTACCATCAGAATATTCATCTGATCCTCTGCAATGATCTCAATTTGAAGCTGCGCTGCTGCCGGGCAACACATCTATAAGGGTTTCAACGATTGTATTATACCCTTGCGGATTTCTCAAGTCTTTTACATTTTCACGACAAAACAACCCATTTAGCGCCCTGGGACCGTAAAAATCACGAACAAAACGTCATAAGGGTATATATAATCAACAATCGCTTGCCTTTAGCCGAAGATAAACATATACTATACGAGACAGCGGAGGGGATGAGATAATTAAAAAACAGAAATTTATGGTAAAGGTGGTTCTGGCGATGGCGAACCGTTTTTTTTTGAAATCCTGTTCGGTTGTAATACTGTTTGCTGTTTTGTTTTGTGTTGTTTTGACATTGAATAGCTACAGAACCTCTGGGGTACAGATATCACATGTTGTACTTATCAGCATAGATACCTGCCGGGCCGATTATCTGGGCTGTTATGGCTATGAAAAAAATACCACCCCCAATATTGATGCAGTTGCAGCCGAAGGTACCCTGTTTGAATTTGCATATTCTCCCGTACCATATACTCGTCCAGCACATGCCACTATGCTGACTGGAACAACGCCTCTGCGTCATAATATACACGACAATTGGAGCAACCTGGATACTTCTAATCATACTCTGGCGGAGATGTTGAAGGAGAATGGATATAAGACCGGCGCTGTTGTCAGTTCGTATGTCCTCGGTTCAGAATTTGGACTTGATCAGGGTTTTGAATATTATTATGACAAGTTTGGAGATTGGGCTGGGCTCAAGGATGTCGATGAGCGGGATGGCGGTTTCACACAGCAGTGGCGTGACGAACGTGCTATCAGTCAGAGAAGGGCCGGGGAATCAACTGAGATTGCACTGCAGTGGCTTGATGAGCATGCAAAAGACAAGTCCTTTTTGTTCTTACATTACTTTGATCCTCACCATGAATATGATCCGCCGGAACCTTATGCTTCGAGATTTGCGAGAAACAGGTATGCAGGCGAGATTGCCTATGTGGATAACTGTATTGGTCAGGTTGTCGATAAACTCAAAGCACTTGGTTTGTATGACAAAACGTTGCTTATTATAACCGCCGATCATGGTGAGATGCTTGGAGAACATGGTGAGACATCACATGGTTATTTTATTTACCAATCCAACATAAGAGTCCCGCTGATCATTAAGGCGCCCGGTAAGAATCACCCGGTAAGAACGAAAGCGTCGGTAGGTTTAGTCGATATAGTACCGACAGTTTGCAGCCAACTTGGTTTGGAGAGACCATCTCATCTTGAAGGTGACGATCTATCGGGTTTTCTTTTTGAAAAAAGCAGCGATGACAGAGAAAAATTCATTTATTGCGAAAGCCTGACTCCTACATATGAGGGCTGTAATCCTTTACTGGGGATTATTAACAATAGTTTCAAGTACATACACACTACAAAGCCCGAACTGTATGACCTCAAGAAGGATTACGGTGAGAAGAATAACTTGGTGGGTAAAGATCCCAAGAGAGCACGTTTTTTGAGAAAGCATTTGGAAATAATCTTGAAAGACAACCTTGCCAAGAAAACTCCTAAAAACAAATTGGGAGTAGATGAGGAGACTAAAAGAAGGCTTGAGTCCCTTGGCTATGTTGCACCTAGTCGCAAAATAGATGACAGTTTCGAAATTGACCCGAATCGGTGTGACCCTAAAGATTACTGGAAGGACAAGGCCGATCGATATATAGCCAAAAATGACAGAGCCGTCAGTCTGGTAAATGAAGGCAAACTCGATGAAGCAGTCAGAGCATTTGAGAAGATCATAAGTGACAATAAAAAAGCAGAGGTGAGGCACAATATGGGGGTTATGCATTTTAATCTTGCCATCGTCTTCAAGAGGCTTGGGAGGCAGGAACAGGCTGGCAATCACTTCCGTCTGGCGATTAATACAATACTTAGAGATATCGAATGGAGCAAATCCGACTTGGTAGGTTTATATACTATTGTAGGTAATTGCTATGCTGAGATCGGTAATTTTTTGGAAGCAAGCAATTCTTTTAAACGTGTTTTTGAGGTTGATCCGTCAAATGTAGACAATTATATTAATTATGCTAAAACTCTGGAGTTTCAGGGCCGTTACGATGAAGCTGTTTCAGTAATAAGTGATGGTGTGGAGTTTCTGTCGAAAAAAGGTCAGCCTGGTATTACTGCAAAGTTGGAAAAATATGCAGAACAGCTTAAACAAAGACGTGCAAAGGTAAGGTGAGAGGCAGTTGGCTATTCTGGTGGCATGGATATTGTCAATCTCAAAAGTCATCGTGGACATGATAAGGGAGTCTCATGAGATCTGTTGTTAGCAAATATGGCCTAATTGTTCTGCTTTTGTCGGCAGCAATCGGCTCTCTTGCTCTCTGGTTTGATCATAGATCACATGTCGGCCCTGACGATATTCGCAACGTCCTTTTGATCAGTATCGACACTTGTCGGGCCGACCATCTGAGTTGTTACGGCTATGAGTCCAAGACTACGCCCAATATCGATGCCGTCGCGGCGGAGGGCATTCTTTTTGAAAATGTAATTGCCCCGGTTGCTCAGACTCTGCCTTCCCACAGTTCCATGTTGACCGGGACCATCCCGCCCTATCACGGCGTTCATGAGAATATTGGTAATTATCTCGCCGATGAATCGAACATCACCCTTCCAGAGATTCTAAAAGATGCCGGCTTTGTCACCGCCGCTGCAATCAGCGGCTTTCCCCTGGATTCAGGGTTTGGCATCAGCCAGGGCTTTGATGAATATTATGACCGTTTTGAGACTCTTCCGGAAAAGGGGCGACTCAAGGAGAGGAAGGGCGCCAAAACGACTGACGTGGCTCTGGAGTGGTTAGAGAAGAACAAGGACAAGAGGTTTTTCTACTTCCTGCATTACTTTGACCCTCATGTAGAATATAAGCCGCCCGAACCGTTTGCTTCTCGGTTTGCAGCAAATCCTTATGCAGGGGAGATCGCCTATACCGATCATTGTATCGGCCAGGTATTAGACAAACTCAAAGAGCTTGGCCTTTATGATTCGACGCTTATTATCATAACTTCCGACCACGGTGAAATGCTAGGCGAGCACGGCGAACTTACTCACGCGTATTTTATTTATCAGAGCAACATAAGGGTTCCGCTGATTTTTAAATTGCCGGGTCAAAACAAACCTGTAAGAATAAAATCAATCGCAGGGCTTGTAGACATTGTTCCGACCGTTTGCTGTCTGCTCGATATCGAATTGCCCAACAACGTTCATGGCGTGGACCTCTTTGCCCATTCCAAAGGCAAAGATGCCTCTGATCAGGACAGATATGTATATTGCGAAAGTCTTCTGCCCACACATTATAATGCAAATCCTCTGTTGGGAGTTGTAAATGACCGCTACAAATACATCCAGACCACTCATCCGGAACTGTATGACCTTGTCGCTGATCCGGGAGAATCCAGCAATCTCGTTAAAACGCAGCGAAAGCGGGCCATGATCATGCAAGATGAACTAGCCCGGATTCTGGAGCAAAGCGTTCGCAAAGGTTCCCCGGACAGCAAACTGGAAATGGATACTGATACTCTCAGCCAACTCAAAAGTCTCGGTTACGTTGGAGGTGCAGTAAGCGAAGATTTCAGTATTGACCATGAAAAGGATGACCCCAAGGATCTGATAGCATACCATGAAATGTCTGGTCAATCTGGGCGTTGTTTGTCTTTGCGAGACTATGCCAATGCCGAAATGTATGCTGGACAACTGATTAAGCAAAGGCCTGATCTTTTCCATGGCTACGAATTACGGGCTAAAATACTTTTAGAGCAAAAAGACTATTCCCAGGCCCTGGTCTATTTTGATCGGGCCATTAATTTAAATGCCAAGAATTCAGAACTATACAGAAAGCGAAGCGAGGCATATTTTGCTGTGGGTAACTATAATCAAACAATCCATGATTTGGACAAGGCTATCGAGTTGACTCCTGCAGATGCCCAAGCCTATAATAACCGGGGAATTGCCTATGCCTCCAAGGGTGACTATAACCGGGCAATCCATGATTTGGACAAGGCTATCGAGTTGAGCCCCGCAGATGCCCAGGCTTACCGTGTCCGAGGATTTGCACACGCAGCCAAGGGTGGGTATAACCTGGCAATCCATGATTATGATAAGGCCATCGAGTTGAATCCCACAGATGGCCTAAGCCACAAGGCCATAGGTAAGATATTGGCAGAGTTGGGCAATGCTAAAGAGGCAGTCAAGCACTACCGCCGGGCATTAGAGCTACGGAGCAACTGGCCGGAAGTACTGAATGATCTGGCCAAGATCCTGGCTACACACAAGGATCCTGAACTTCGTAATGGAACCCATGCGGTTCGCCTTGCAGAGAGAGCCTGTCACCTGACCGGTTACAGAGTACCCGTACTTCTGGATACCCTGGCTACAGCTTACGCGGAGGTCGGCGAATTCGACAAGGCCATCAAAACCGCCGAAATGGCCGTAGCCCTGGCCCAAAAGGTCCAAAAGACAGAATTGGCCGAGGCCATCCGGGCCCGGATGGAGTTGTATAAGACCAGACAGCCTTATCGCCAGGCCTATCGGGTGACGAAATGACGGCACAAATCGGCAAATAATGCACAAAACCGCCGAACTACACAAAAAAACAGCCATAAACGGAATGCCTTTTGCCCTTAATATTCTTCATTCTTGCATTTTCCGCCGCTGAAGCGTATAATACAGGGGTAGCGATCTTTGCAAACTGAATAGGGGGCGAATGGCTTCGACCGGACAGGTAGACGGTCAGGTTGCATGTCCAGGATGTCGGTTGGCCTGGCTAAAAATCCGGCAAATTTAATTTAATTGGCAACTCACAGTTGCGCATGGCTGCCTAATAAGGCAACCCGTTCTGGCAGACTTTTTCTCGCGGGTCTGTTAAGAGCGTCGATCAGCGGGATAGTCTTTGCGGGTGTTCGTGACGTAAAGACGAAATTTATCGTGGACTAGTAAGCGGCAAAGCCTGTCGTTTGGCGCTGTCGTAAGCGAATGTTAAATGAACGACTAAACATGTAGATGCCTTTCCTGAAATGTCACGGGACGGGGGTTCGAATCCCCCCGCCTCCAGTTTTCGTTCGCTACCAGCGAACGAAAACTGTCGCGTCGTAGTGTAAGCGAAGACGGACACTTGATCTGCCAATTATGCCGCTTGGTTTTGTTTCAATTATATCGATTGCGAAAAATACGCGTTCCTATGTTCGCGGTTAAAAACTTTTTTAGCAATGACTTATGAGTTATGTAATGCACAAGTAATAAATACCATTGGTATTACATATCTTGTTAAATTCTATCAGACAAAACCTGGATTTGTATCTTCTCTCCCTTTTCTATCCGTTCTATTCCTTCCGGTATTTTGATAAGCGCATTTGCACTTGCCTGAGATTGAAGGCGACTTTTAATTTTCAAGGGATCAACGAACAACTGCCCGCTTTTCCTCACCAAACTCGCATAAAAAAATTGAGTCCAGTCTTTATCACCTTCCATTGTCACAGCTAAAGTTGCTGTTTTGTTTTCAAAAGGGCTTGGCGGTTTTCCTGCAAGACAGAGCAAGGCAGGCAGGACGATCTGCATGAAAGCCATTTCATTGGATGGAGGGCCTCCCGGAAGACAAAATACGGCTTTACCTCGCAACAAGATCACAGCCGCTGCTTTACCGGGTCCCATTCTGACACGATGAAAAATCACTTCGCCACCGGCATCCTGAAGCGTCTTGATTGTCAAATCACGTTCGCTTTTCCATGCTCCTCCGCTGGTTAAAATAACATCAACATTTTCCAGCATACTTTTTATGGTCGAACGAATTTTCTCGGTGCGATCGGGAACAATTGAAATTTGCGAACTTATATGAAAACGCCTAAGCCAGGATGTCAATGTTACAATATTGCTGGCATAGAGCTGCCCTTCCTTCAGTAATTCGCCGGGCCTGACCACTTCGTCGCCAATAGCGATGATACCAACACGGGGCAATGGATGAACTCGAACAGATGATATACCACCGGCAGCCATCAAGCCAGTCTTAGCAGGGGTTAGCACCTCGCCATGACAAGCAACGCGATCACCCTTTTCTACATCGTGTCCTTTCTTAAGTATATTCCTTCCGCGTCCGGCATCACGATAACACAATATGTCACCGTCTTTTTCCTCTGTAAACTCACTTGGAATTACAGCATCTGCGCCTTGAGGAATTTTGGCTCCGGTCATGATCTTAACCGATGTCCCGGGGACCACAGACTTATCTTCCTGACTTCCAGCAAACACACTATCAGTGATTTCAAGCTTAACCGGACAGGCCTGGGATGCATTTCCCAGGTCTTGCGAAACCACAGCATATCCATCTTTCATAGACACCGAAGCCGATGGGCTGTCGACTGTTGCCACACAATTTTCGGCAACGGCCAATCCGACTGACTTATCTATTCCGATATCTATCGCGGGCAGCAGAGTCAGCCGCTCCAATGTTCTGGACAGTGCCTCCTCAAGGCCAATGTCATACTTCATATTAGCGTCTCAAATAATCTGCTCTCATATTATATCAACCTAACCAGTTGAGTTCAAAACAGTTTCAAATGCTTTGCCAAATAGCAACACTGCTTTTCTCCTTAACAAACTGTAGACGATCATCCATAGTGTCAAGATTCTTTATCTGTTCAACTCGATGTAATCTACTGTGCTTGAGAACTCTTGGCTTTATTCGAGATCTTTAAATCAATCGTTTCAATATTATCGACACCCCTCAAAGACTTGACCATTCCCATAACAGTTTGTGATATAAAACTTTCCACAAAGCTATTCAGCTCAATATTTTTACCATTAACCGTCAACTCAGCATTAGTGACTGGCTTTTGATTCGAATCGCACACCATCGATTTTCTCCTTCTTTCAATGATCTCGGCTGCAACAAAAACTTCTTTTGGGGATCATGTTTAACTTTGCCCTGTTTTAGAATTTAATTACATAGTTAAGTTTTACTGTATAAACTTCTTCCTTACCAGTTTCGGAGGGGAAAGACACCCAGCTTTCTATAAGCAGATTGCTGCCGAGGTCATAAATAAAGCCCGCGCTCGTTGTGGTGTCACGCTGGTCGTTGGCCTGGATTATATCGCCCCGAAGTGTAAGGTCCCTGCCAAGGAATTCGACGGTCTTGTCGACCCCGCCGAAAAATCCCTCGTTGCCTTTCTGAACCATGCCGCCAAAATGTACCCGTGCAAATCCCATATCCTGACTTAGAACAGCAAAGGGGAATTCCCTGCCTGCCCGTGCCCGGTCGCCTAAATTGGTAACACCGGCAGCCACTGAAAGGTAATCGTTCAATTCAAATCTTACTTTGAACTGCGCGACAAGGGTTTCATTTTCCGCTTTTTCGGGGAAGATCCGCCCGTCAAGCCCTATCTCGACATTTTTCATGAGGCCGTATTTAAATCCAGCAACATAGTCGGGCACGTTGTCATTGCCGAAGTCGCCGATGGTCTGGAATACCAGAACTTTTTCAGGGACCACATCCGCCGTTGGAATATTATTAAGACCGGTGGATGTCGCCCAGAGAGGTGCTGTCATAAAAAAACAACTCAAAATAATACAGTAAAATTTTCGCATCATAATGCGCTCCTTTAAATATCAGTATTAGCATCTATATACACAGCAAGCCCACGAAATATTCCACGGGCCCGCTGCTATAAAATAGGTTGAAAGGACCTTTATTAAGCTCCCATTCCACATCCACTTAGAACTTGAAGATCAAGTCGGCCTGCAGCCTTTGATAGTTGTCCTCAGTAGTGTTTGCATTCTTTTCATTAGTGAAAAAGGTTATAGCTCCCTGCATGTTCTTACTGAGCTGGTACTTATAACCGAACTTATGACCCTTGCCGTTTGTGCCGCCATCGACAAAGTCTGAGTCATTGAGGCCGCCTACTACTGCATCTGCTTCGATGTTACGGTAGTTGTAACCAACTTCCCATGTACCAGGTTTTTTGGCCTTATTGTACTTGGCGCCAACCAGGAAGCCGCTGTCCTCGGAATTGTTTATTGCACCAACATTGTTGACATAACTACCATACACACTGGCTGGTGTGTCGCCGATCTTAAAGGCGAGTTCGCCAAATGCTTCAAGTATGTTATAGTCGCTGGTGTAGACACCGTCGGTACCGGTATTTGAATTACCTTTGAAACCAAAACCATCAACAGAGTTCCCCTTCATATTGCCGTAATTATAGAGCGAAATACCGCCGATCAACTTTTCGCCACCGTCAAGTTTATGCTGCAGATAGCCCTGTCCGGCAAATATGGAGATGTCATCGGTAGCGGAGTCTTCCTTTACCCAGAAACCACCGCCAGTGACGTGCAGTGTCGTATCGCTGTTAAGGCTCACCTTGTGTTTTACAGCGATACCTTCCAGAGTCAGGTCACTGTCCCAGATCATCTGGTTCTTGCCGGCTTTATAAAACGGCATTTCCATCTTACCCATAAGGATGTTTGTTCCGGATAACCAGTTTGGGTGCCAGTCCGCATATGCCATATCGAGCCATAATTCCTTGGTGCTGAAGCCGGTGGAGTTTTTATTTGAACCTGATTCACCCAGTGTCTGGTTAGTCGAAGTAGGCGAATCATCACTACCGGAGGCAAGCCTGACCGTGACATCAACTTCATCATTAACTTCGGCTTGCAGTTTCAGTCTCGCACGAACACGATGTCTGTTTTTCGTGTTAAAAGTACTTACTGCCTGATCGTCGATATACTCATGCCGATACCTTAGATCGCCGCTCCATTTCAGCGTGTCAACCCACTTAAGACTGTCCGGCAAGGCAGCTACCTGCTTTGCATCAACTGCTCTGGCGATCTTGGCGTCAACAGCTTTGTCCTGATTTGCCTGCTTGGCCTCAATCTGTTCGAGCCTGCGCTGCAGTGCGGCAAGCTGCTTCTTGAGATCGCCAAGCTCGTCAGCTTTAGCGGTTTGCGGCACGAGCAGCATCACTACTAACGCGACAAGAATCAACTTGTTACACATCCTGAAATACTTAACCATAACATTCCCTTTCATAAAAATCCCTTTTTACCATTAAAATCCCGATTTTCTGTCCTATAAACCTGTATATTTTAAAACCTGCTGCATCTCTCCCTTCCTTTCAACCGTAAAACTGTCGATCTTTTATTGAGTCTGGCTGTCAAGGTTAGCATGACGAGCAAGTATTGCTATATCACTTCGTACATGTTTATCGGTCACTGAGGCCAAGTTTCTATAAAAATCAGTCTGGGCGTGTTTTTGCACATTCTCTGCAAGCTGCGGCAACCATCTGCCAAGGTGGACATTCAGAAAAGATGACTGTTTCAGCAGATAAGACTGTAGAGTTTGCAGATCGTTATCCCTGATCGCCGCGATCTGCTTGGAAATGAGGAAATACACGAACTCCAATTCCATCGCAATATGATCGGGGGCGTCCTTGATGATGACATCTAAACCCTCACTTTCGTATAGATTCCTGATGTCAAGAGTAGATTCGCCCATAATCCTGTTGTCTTCGAGGTATACGGACCCATAGGGAGGAGCAAGAAGCTTGTACGGTCCGATAAATAGACTCGTAAAGTCAAGCGTCAATGCATCAATTTCACTATCGGAGGGCGCATGCAAGGCCGGTTCCGCAAACGACGGGTCAATTTCCGCCGCAACGGCCACCTTCTGTATAAGTTCAGCGTCAGGCAGATAGTAGCATTCCGACAGGAACTTATATGAATCAGCTCGCCTCAGTGCGATTGCTAAAGTGTCTTCCATTCCGTTAGATCCTGTCTACACCTTCTCAACCCTGACTCTGGTAATACCGTAAAACGCCGTAGAGCCGCTCAATCGGTCATAGTCCGCGGGGATGATCACATTATTATTACCGCCGCGAGGTGTTTTTCCGAATTTTTTCGCGGCCACTCTGCCATAGGCCCAGTGTCCCTGTCCGTAGCACTTGGCAACGGTGCCGGGTCTGGCGCCTTCCCACAACTTTGCGTGACATTCGATCTGGCCGGTCGTCGAGACGAGTCTGATCTTATCGCCGTCTTTAATACCGAGTTTATTAGCATCGATGGGATTAAGTTTTGCGACATCGTCCCATGAAACATCACCCGGGTCGAGATCTTTGAATTCCTGATACCATGGACAATTGGCGGAACGACCTTCACGGTTAAGACGCGACTTGTAATCGACATGTACGAAGGGATATTTCTTCTCGTCACCCCACAGATACGGTTCTTCGTAATGTGGAATAAAAGCGTGCTCGCCCCTTGCCTGGTATTTGCAGGTTTCAAGGATGTCATCGACCGTTGTCTTATGTTTCTCCGCATGGCTGGTAAGAGCGGCTTTGAGTGTTTCACTATAGAACTCGAACTTGTGGGTCTTGGTTTTCATCTTGCCCCACCGTTTTCTATACGGATACGGGTCGGAATTCCAGACGCCTACTTTTCTGAACTCTTCCCAGCCGCTGAATTTGTCCCCGCCTTTGTATTTGGCCGGATCCCAGAGATTCTGGGTAGCGTATTTCAGCGAATAAAGCCCAAACTCTTTTGCATTCGTAGGCGCTTTGCCAGTCTCAGGGTCCTTGTATTCCTTGTAATGCCTTAGGAGATTATCGAACCCTCTCTCTGCAAGTTTTTCAGCGATCAGCCATGGCATTTCAGTCTCATCGATCCGAACATCCCAAACCGGCTCAATAACCGGTTCCAGAAGCGTAACATGGCGATGACCGTTTCCTATAGATTTAACATATCCCCATTTTTCGAACATGTGGTGTACAGACGGCAAAACGATATCGGCAAAAAATGTAAACTCGGAAGCATTAGTGGTAAGATGCACAAGGAAAGGTATCTTGCTCAATGCCCTTTCCCATCGCTCTGTTTGAGGGCATGAGAAAGTAAAGTTGTTCATATAGGCTATGGCAACTTTGATCTCATTGGGATCCTCGTTCAATATTCCGTCAGCGGCATTATTGGTAACTACACCACTCCCAGGTTTTCCTTTTTTCAATGCAGGGAACTCCTTAGTTCCACGCTGGTCGATTTTTTTATGCTTCTTTCCCTTCTTCGCGATGTCGTCCATGAAATCATCGGGTGCGGGGAAACTCATGGTGTATTCTTTGTTGGACCCGAGAGTGCCGCCGACATTATCGACTGACCCGACAAGCCCGTTCAGCGCATGTGCCGCCATGGAACTGTAGCAGCCTCTGACCTGCATAGCCGGCCCGCCACCTACCCAGCACATGGCACGGGGAGCG
>SDBV01004887.1_pt1 | contig 19062 bp, 29 predicted proteins | sample 2277081 | NCBI WGS metagenome assembly SDBV01 (sample SAMN10402039, study PRJNA504765) | marine sediment metagenome | isolation source: marine sediment core GS10_PC15, 223 cmbsf | place: Arctic Ocean: Southern Knipovich Ridge | collected 2010
AGCATCAATATATTGGTTAGTTGCAAGCAGGCTCTCAACACCATCATCGGCTTTTTTATAAACACCCCCACCAGCCTTTGGATAAATAGCCACCTTATCACTCACGGGCGTACTTGCTGTAGTCTGTTCTTCTAAAATTATTTTACCCATTATTCATTCCCCCCACTAACACAAAGTAAACCAGTACCATTAATAGTAAGCGTACCAGATTCCTCTATAATATATTGTTCACAAAGACTTAATTGCTCATAATCATCTATTGTAATATATTTACCAGTTTCTACCCTATATGAAATAGGCACATCTATTTTATAATAATCCAATTTTTTGTTAAGTGCATTATATTTATATGGCATATTTAGCTACCTCTATTTAAAGTGATATTAACCAGAAACAGTTGTCCATGGATTGAATGTTTCAGTATAGGTATAACTAGGCCATTGCTGTATATAAGTAGACCCTGATATGGTCTGGTACCATGTTTCACCGCGCCATGCCTCCGATATCCTAACTATATTATCATCAGATCCATAATACACAGTAATTGTGGGATTATATCCTTCTTCTCCAGATCTTGCCGTGCTATAAAATTTAGCAGATCTTAAATTTCTATTGTATGTTTTCGGTACGAAAGGCATTTATATTACCTCCTGGTAATTTCTAATACTTGAATACGCTTTCTTAGCAGAATACATAAAGTATCTTTATTGGATAATTGATTAGCCTCAGCAAGGGCATATTTCAATAGTTTTAGATTTGTTATTTTTTTCAATTCCGTTCTAGCCGCCCTGACTGGCATATTAACTACATCAACCACCTCTATATCTTTCTTTACTATAGGTGATGTAAGTCCGGCTGCTTTTTCTTCCCGTACAATTTCAACCTTTTCTTCTTTTGGTTCTTCTTTTGGTTCTTCTTTGGACACTACTTCCCACACCGTAGTATCCGTCAGTTTAGTACCACGTAGCCATTCTACGAACATATGGCCTTCTTCCAAGTCATGTTTAGTACCATACTGCTCGTACAGATCGTTTAGTTCAATCCTCTGCCCAGGACCAATAGATCTTTTCATCGCATGCCGCCATACAGCGGTCTTGTTTCTAACATATCCGTTCATAACCTTTTCCTCCTTTTTTATTCTTCCTTGTCCAAATCAATATGATTTGAGTCAATTCTATCTATTATAAAATGTACTACATTGGATAGCCTATGAAGCACCAGCCCAATAAAAAACAACGCCAGTATCTGTGGCAATAGATTTATAACATCTAAATATAACATCACAGTGCAAAACAAACTAACCCATACTGACGTGCAATAAGGGCAATCAATGCCCTCATGTATAAATTTTAATGTTCTATTATTACTCTTAAATAGTAATTTTCTTATTGGTTCAAATAATACAGACTTACTTATTATATTGGTTATCGCTTCAATCGAAATTAGTGTTATTAGTATTTGTAAAACTAAATACATAACTATCTCCATTTAAAAAAAGCGAGTCCGCCATTACAGCGGACTACGCCATTTTTGTGAGATTATAGTGAGCGGTCAATGATTCCCATACCTAACATACGAGGATCAAGACATGCAAACCCAATTTCTTCCCAGCCAAAAAAGCCGGCTTTCTGTACTCTAAGAAGAGCTGGATCATCATGAGCTTCGTATTCTTTACGAATAGGCATTACCAACGAATCATTAACACTCAAGTCAAAACCAAGAATCTGAGTCTCACCGAGAGTACTTACAGTACCGTCAGCTGCAGTAACATTAGGATTGTCCAATGTATAACCATTGTACGTATCACCACCACCAGCTAGAAACTTACCATAAGCTGATGTACTTCCATTAATGTTATACAGACCCGTGGCACCAAGATGCTGAATCTCGTGTAGAGCCACACCCCACAGACTACCCATACCAGCAGCTTGAAAAATCTCTCTTCTGGTAATAGGATCAATGTCAGTGTCAGTCCATTCACGAATGTCAGCAGCATCCTCAGGTGCAACATAAAGATCAGTAAGCGTACGACCAATTCTCTTGAACCCAACAATCATCTTATTGATAAGTTCTTTTGAAAGATAACCAGCACCAGTGGATGCAGGGTTAATCTCATAAATTGGAGCTGGGCGCGAACCCAACAGACCCTTACCATTAAATACTGAAGTAGCGGCAGGTAGAATTACTCTCCAACCACACTCTTCTTCATAATCCGCAATAGCCTTACCAGCCTTCTCGGAAGCTCTGGAAGCTATATCAATCCTGGAATCTCTTGCATATGTGAGTTTCCAATCGCCAGAAGCGTCAATAGTAAACGTAGGAACGTATACTTCTTCTCCGATGCCTTCAATGAAGTTCTGCGCAACATAACCAAGACCAGGAAGTACCCATACAGGAATTTCAAAATCTTCTGCGATTGGGTAACTAGCCTGTGCCCCAGGGCCAAGCCTTTCAACAGCAAACAGCTGTCTCATCAAAGAGTCACGCTCAACTGCCTGAAGGATGGGAGTAGTAAGCGCTGCAGCGAAAGCCTTGTACGCCATTAAACCCTCAGGGGTATTAATAGAAGACGTAGCTTTAAACAGTTCTTGCATCTCTTTTCTATCCATAACCTTAACTATCCTCCATCAAGTAGTTTTGGATGCACTATACGTGCTTTAATCCAAGTGTTACTTATTTTATATTAAAAGCTTTACCCTAATAGGATAAAGGGTGGTATTATTGTTATTAGCGGTAACTTGTGCGGCACTGGCGCCCTTTACTACACGAGCAATAATACCAGTATAAGCGGCATTAGTCTGAGTATTCTGACTAGCACCAGAATCACAGAGTTCAGACGAACTACTCTGGCGTACAAACATACCCAACCCAGCGGTAAGTATAGCACTACCATAATAATGAATGGTGTCCCATATACCTAAATGAGCAATAGCCACAGGAGCAGGCTTTGATCCATTAATAACGCCGGCACTACTATAACTAGGCTGCGCAATAACGTCAGAAGACCCGAGGTCTCCAGGCATCATAAATCCAGCTGGATGGACCATATGGTATCCAGTCTTGACTTTCTGCATCAAGAAACCAAACGCTGGTTGATTCTCATTAGCAGCATAGATTTTAACAATAGCATCTGTATTACTAGACGCAGTGTCAAGGTAGCAAACCGAGCCCGCATAAGCTAACACATCACCGGCTCCACCAGAAACTGTGGTCTGACCCCAGAACTGGCAGAATTGATTTTCCACAACGGGATGTCTAGGAATAAACATAATTATACTTCCTCCTTAATCTAATTTTGATTACTCGCTTTTGCGCTCAAATTTCTTAGCCATCTCTTTACCAAGATCACTATACTTATTAACCATATTACCACTTGGTAAAGTTTCTAAATTAAGAGCAGCAGCGACAACTTTCATAGGCTCTATTGCATCGTCCGAGTCTACGGCAGCAGCTTCGTCAGCCTTCAACTTGGCAGCGGCGGCGTCCTCATCAGCCTTCAACTTGGCAGCAGCGGCGTCTTCATCGACCGTCAACGTAGCGTCGGCATCAGGGTCATCACCAACTGACGCTTCTAGCTCCGCAACAATAGAGGTACGAAGTTCTACACGCTCTGCTTTGTAACTTTCAAATATTTCTTCTTCCATTTCACGAATCTTGGAAATCTGATCTTCAATAGCCTTTTCATCAATAGCAGCGACACCGGCTTCTTTGAGACATTCAAACCTAGCTTTTGCAAGCTGGTCTTTCTTGATATTCTCAACTGTTTCTTCAGCCGTTTCCGCTCTCTTGACCAATTCCTCTTTAGTAGCTTCCAAGTCAGATTTTTCTTTCCCAAGATCCTCTTTTTCAGTCTCTAGCCCACTGATTTTCTCAGAAAGCTCTGTGATTTTACTTTCAAGCTCTTCCGCCTTGGCCATCATTTCACTAAGTTCGCTATCCTTTGCCTCTAAGGACGCTCCTAGATCATTGATTTTTACAGCAGATTTATTGAGAGCATTTTCAGTTTCTTTACGCATGTCAGATTCTTCTTTTTGCTTAAAAATACGCTCAACCTCAGCTTGAACATCTTGAGTTAGCTTTTCAGACATGAAACTAAACCTCCTAAATTAATTTTCAAAAAATGAATAGTTTTACAACCAACCTCTGTGCATTTAAATTTTATTTGTAATACAAACTACCATGTCCTTTACCTAATTCTTATTTACAACAAATTAACTCCAAATCTGGTTAGTATGAGTACTTAAAAAATCGTACCCAACACCCAACATAATCATAACGTCAAAGTCACAATCAATTGGTGCCGCGGATGTAGCTGTCAGCGTTACTTTATTAGTTGCAGTATCTTTAGCAAGATATGTATTCAACAAAGCACCAGACGCAGTTACTGGCATAGCTATAGCAATACCCTCGGAAACATTATGATCATTGAATGATACACCGCTGGACACTGTTACTGTTGTAGTGCCGGATGCCAATGTAACAGTCGTTCCCCACATAAAAGGCAGTCTGCGACCATTACCCAAATTTCTATAAAGTACCGCATTCGAATCATCAGCATTTACTCTAACGACTTTAGGCGTACTTTTAGTTTTCCCTACTTGTGCTTGTGGCATGAGCGATTTCCTCCTTTAAAATTTTTAATTATATACCTAATAAAGCTTTCAACTCAGCTAAGAGATTGCCTCGTTCATCCCTTTTTGCTAGGTCTTCAATTTTATGTTTGGTATAGTCTCTCGTCACTTCAATAATTCTACGTCTAATACAATCTGGATGATCTGCCCCTCGTGAAGCGGACGTACACCCAGTGTCATATAGCGCACACCAGTCTTCATGCAAAATTGTCGCATTTGGGCCTTCGAATGTGGCGTCTACGACGCGTCTCTTATAATCAATACAAATACCAGGACTTGTTTGCGTGCGAATATCATCCCTATTCGGGCCGCCCTGTACAGCCACAGGCGATGTCACAATAGCTTCCCCTTCTTCCTTCTCTAGTTCTACCACAATAACACCCTCCTCGAACTCCTTTTTCTTTGCCGTTTCTAAAATAATGGATCTGGGATTAGCGGGATTTTTAACCAACCCACATCCGGAAAAAAGTAGACCACGTAAAACTCTAGCAATTTCCCCCTTTGCAATTTCCTTTCCCTTTTTTAATACCCTTGCTACACGCCCTAATACATCATCGGCAGCCAGGCCCAAGGCTTCCGCTTCTTTCTTTGATAATATAAGATCCCCTATTTTCACATCATAGTCTTGAAAATAAGTCTCCATAGATAATTTCCATTTATCTTCTTTCACTTCTTTTGCAAGTTCAGGAAACCTGCTCTTGTATACAATGCCAGCAATCATTACATCAATCTCCATCTTTTCCAACTCCTCAGATGCCATACCCTGTAAGGATTGCATATCAAGTTTATTACCAGCCCTATCAACAAAAGCACTCGAATATATATGCCCAACTATCTCCGTTTCTTCGTGCTCAATATCCAAAGCTTTGTTATCAATCGTATCTTTAGCCTTAACTAGTTCTGAAGGCAAAAAATAGGCTTTGTTCAAGTTCTCACCAGATGATATAAAAATACCGGAAAAAAACAACATATCCGGCGTTTTGTTATCTGGAAACTTGACTATAGAGGCAACTTCCTGCATGAGTTCATCTGTGCCCTCAAACAACTTTATGTCTGCCTCAAGTGTAACAGATTTAAATTTAGTTTCCACAACGCGCCTCCTTATGTGAGTAGTTCCCTATTACCAGTAGTTAGTTTATTGATAAATGTCTGCCATCACTATTGATTATCATTATTTCGCATTTTCATCTAATTTTTTACATCTATATCCTTTATGATGTGCCCTTAACCCCTTTGACACATGCCCCATAGCGCCCTTGCTCAAATTATTTTCTCTACAGAATTTACTTAAATTCTTAACTATTTGTCTATCTCCATTCGAGGAGATTATTTCCCAGTACAAGCTGTTGGAATTTCCTATCTTTTCCCTGGTTTCACAAGATGGTTTTCTACCATAGGCAGGATTTCTTTTCCCCAATTTACCATACATAGGATTTTTATTTCCCAATTTTGAGATTGATAGTTTTTTTCTAGTTGCTTCTGAATGTAGTCTGCCCTTTAACGCCTCGGAAATCTTATTTCGTTGTTCAATAGTATGCTTATATCCTTTATGTGATTCAGATAGATTACGCCTATGGGCCTCCGTAATTGAATAGTTGATCATTCCTCCACCACCACTAGTTAAATTATAACCATTTTGCAGTGTTTTATATTTATTTATAAGCCGGATATCTTCGTTATCCAGTTCTTCCCTAGAACCACAGTACTCAAGTATTTCCCATTCAAAATTATCACACCCATATTTTCGAATTGCATTATGAAAGTAAGTACTGCCCCGGCCCACTTTTGAATCATTTATATGTTGTAATTTTCTAACACTAAATTTACATATCGTTTGCCCAATATAAGACCTATTATTTACCTTATTAGTGGCCTTATAGACCACTCCAAAATGTTCCATAGTATTACTCATTCCTCAACTCTTCTAGAAACCCCGCCAAGAACGCCTCAAATTGTTCATCATCCATAATCTCAGCAGCGTTAGCAAGTACAGTCTTCATATTAATATTAGCAGCTTGTGGGCTTGGCTTAGGCTGTTGGCTTGGCGCCTGATTAGGTACTTTAGTTTTCGCTGCCGGATTAGTGTTTTGCTGCTTCTTTTTTGCCGGCTTACCTTTTGGACGTCCACCCGATGGCGTGCCTTTCGGTGCCCCGCCAGGCTGATTAGCTGATTGCTGAAATGGACTACCTACAATACCCAATATACCCTCCATAACGGATGGAAATTCATTTGTCATATTATTGAATTCATTGGGGAAGTCAAAACCCAATTGCTCAAGAGCAGTTTCATAAGATAACATTCTACGATCCACAAGAGACGAGATAGTAGCCATATATAATATAATATCACGTAATATAGTATTGTCCCAACGTACTCGTGGGAATCTATCAAATCCAGACGCCTCAGCTATTTGCTGATACTCATGGTATATCCATTGAGTTACTTGGCGTCTAGCGTAGTTTATCTCTTCTATTAGTGACTTCACCATCAAACCTGTTTCTGCCTGATTCACGTTGTCACCAGTACCATCTACAAATGCCCTGGAAAACGCCAAACCACCTGTGATATCCCTATTTACTTGAGCATATTTATTATCACCGAGTATAGCTTCAATCTCTGGAGATACTATTTTCTCTATTTCCAGTGTATGATTGTATACCACATCGAAAGATTTGGATGTAGTATTGAATAGCTGTGACACTGTTTCCAACTGTGTCTGATCAGTAACTGGGAACTCATCGTTTCCTATAGTTACTTTCAAAATATAGTTTGAGATACCATCCAAGGTGCTCAGATCAGCCTGTCGTAGTGAATTCTTGTACTCCAGTGAATCAAATACTTTTATACCCCGAGGTTTTGCGTATCTCTCATAGGGTTGTTTTCTATAGTCTACCTCACCTACAAATAATGGATCCAGTTCTATTTTACCCCCGCCTTCAGCGGCGGATTTGAAGTCTGATGGTAATAGTTTGATTATCATTTTTTCATCATCAGTAAGCTCACCGGCTTCCTTCGTAAGCAGCTTTCTGAGCTCCGCAGAAGGAGTCAGGCTCACTTTAGACTTATTGAATAGGAGACTACCCTCTATCTCCAATAACTCAGGGTTTAGTACTGTATAGGATATTGGCATGAATCCTTTTGACCACATCTTTTTCTTTGCTGCCAACTCCTGTTTGAGGATTTTCTGCGCAGCATTACGGCCATCGAGCATCTTCATATTAGCCTCGTACCGCTCTATTTTTTTTATTCGTATTCTGTCCGATCTCTCAGATACCTCACGCAGCATACTCTTCTCTGTTTTAGTTTTACGCTGTCCAGGCACTGCGGACAAATATGTAATACCAGGCTCATATTTGCCTACTATCTTATACGTTCTTACCATACCTACTCTGAAAAAATCAAAAAATATCCAGTTCAGCATCTGATGAAACCCTACATCAAAATTCCATGTGTCATAGAATAGTTTGATATCATCATCATCAATATCGTTTTCGAATCCCTTTGACGCAAAATTTGTTAATACATCTATATGTGCACCATAAAAGTCGGCCTCATAATAGTATCTTGTGGCGCGCTTGATTATCTCTTTGGGATCTTCCTCAGACGGGGACGTCTTAATAAGATCTAAAACAGTCCTGTCCATAGCGTCTCGTCTAATAGTAGATGCTGTAGAAATTCTCGGCGTCACGGACATACCGCCAGGCAGGCTTGCCAGTACGCGCTCATTAGGAGCCAAAAAGAATGTAGATTTACCACTCGACTCATCTACCTCGATTTTCTGGATACCAACATCTGGATATTTCTTTTTTAGGTCGTTAGTAACTCTTTGTAATTGTTTAGAATCCATACAAATACTCCTTATGTTTTGTCCATTTCAGTCATTTCACTGTCCCTACCATTTCTCTTAAATGCTGCAGCGGTCTGAAACGCACCCTTCATCGCCACTATAATTCCAAGAATGGAGGCAAAATGCGTATTAGTAATAAGTCCCATGGATAGTAATACAGTAATAAGAATAATGATCCACAACTTAACACTGATTGCCTGTGCAAATAATTTCTGGAACCAGCTATCCCAATAGCGATTAGGCACTATAAAGAACCCGTTCCTCTTAGCTTTTACCTGCTTATCTAATTCCTTTTCAAACTCCTCGTCTACTTCTTTTCCAAACTCATCTATTTTACCGTGTACACGATCAAGCATCTCTCGTACACTTGTACTTTTTTCTACATCGACTTCAGATACTATTTCTGGGCCTTCCGGCCATTCAGGTACTTTAGTCTCTTCTTTTTTTTCTTCTACTTTTTCAACCTCTTGCGGCACCTTTACCATTATAATGCCTCCTATAAAACTATGGTTAGATAATCTTTTTGGGCAATACAGCCCCTTTCAAATAACCCAGCCCACCAGGGCCAGCCACCATAGGAACAAATCTGGCTCCTGCTCCGCGAGCTCGCAACATACCCTGACCATGTATAACTTTTTCTTCTTCCTGAGTCTCCCTGGTCATCTCTCTTACTCCCCACGATGCTAATATTAGAGCGGAGTACAAATCCTTTCTTTGCCCTTTCTTAGGCGTATCAAAATGTCTGACGCCACGAGGTGTTTGTGTAACTATTATGTTTAATAACTGTGATTTCAGTACTTTCACTTCTTCGTATGACTTCTCAGATATAGGACTCGCACTCATTGGCAGTGAGGGAAATCGTATCTCTTTGTTTTCCAGTAATGCCAGTGTATCAAAGTTAGCGTCTGATATCCAAGCAGTAGTAGGATTAATAAGTTGTAGTATTCTACTACCATGCTTACCCTTAGTAGTATCATCATCCATATCCAGTATAGGCGTATGGTTGTTATATCCTTCTTGTAGTAAGTCCCTGAGAGGTTTTCCACCCCCCTGAGAATCCATAAATATCCGTACTATGTTGAAACTATGAGTTAAAGATTGTATAGCTATAGTCATAGCTTGAGTAGTCTTCTTCTTTAGTTCTTTTACATATACTATTTTATGCGGCGATCCTATCTCTATAATGATCACTCCACACGCAGCAGTTCCTCCTTGGTTTGGATCTATGCCTAATACATACTCGTTGCCAGATCTGCCAGACTGAAGCACACTAAATCCACTACCAATAGTACACGCTTCCAACATTGAAGCTTTGAAAAATCCATCACTATCCGACACCATAGTAGCCTCGTACTCCATAGTAAACTCTATACGAGACATTGTGCGTTTCGCTTCCTTAATATTCTCCTCATCCAAAAACGCAGCGGGCAGTGACTGATACGGTATTTGATGTACAGCGTATTTGGTGTTCTTTGGTTCCTCGGATATTGCCTTCCAATAAGATTTCATCCGATGCCACATGTGGTTGAACTTAAAATAACCAGACGAAGTCATAATCATTTTATTAGCTGATTCGGCTATAAAATCCTCTGATGTGGCCAGCCCCTGCTCAATCAACCGATCCTGGCGCTCCCTTTCACGGACTTTCTGCATAGGCTCAAGCGAAACAGCCGCCATAGGCCGAATAACCAAGTCAATAATATCCGTCGGCACCTGTGCCAATTCGTCTATCTGGATCAAATAGAAACGAGACCCACGAATTTTAGCTCCATCCACTCCTATAGGCAAAGCTTCTATAAAACTACCGTTAGAATTCTCAGTGCCTCTAAACCTTAGATAGCAGGTATCCGATCCTCTAACCGGTTTTTTCTCAGTGGCTTCTCGTAATATAGACGACCTCTGGTAGAGTTTCTCCACCTCGGAAAAAATCATCTTGGACTGCCTAAAAGACGGCCCAATAAGACCTATACGATACCCAGGATACAGCAATGCATGCAAGGTCGCATTGACTCCCAGTAAGAAAGTCTTACCACCCCCTCGGCCCATTACGGTGATTACAAAGTTCTTGAACCACATATCATTCAGCACTACCCGCTGAATAGGCGCCAAATCTACGTGTAATAGATCATACGCCGCCATTACAGGATTCTGCCTGTAATATTGGATCATACGAGAACCTTGATCCATAACCAGATCTATGTTTTCATAAATATCTATATTTGCCAAATATTATCCTAGTCGTCTTCTTCTATAATCTCAGCGTCCTCATCATTCCTATTGCCTATGAGTAGTTCAGATTCCATTGCATCATCCTCTTCTACCTTGAATCGATTTATACGTTCCAGGGCTTCTTGTTTCTTCTCCATATCAAAAGCTACAGCCAAATCGACAATAGAAAAACCGCTATATTTTTTGGGGTCTATACGGTCTTTTCTACGAGCAGCTAAGTTATCTTTCAACTTCTCCGTTTGCTTTCTAAGCCTTTCTATTGCAATAGACGCATCTATTTGCATACCGGGGTTGTCCTTACTGGCTTTCAGTAATCGTATTTCCAGCACTCTGTTCATCGCAATGGACATGATGTCATCGACATCGTTTGCAGTAAGCTGGGACTCGTCAAAGTCCTTCAGATACACGCCTACCAGCCCATTATACATCGGAAGTTCTTCCTTTGTAAATATATCAGCTGCTGGTATAAATTCTTGTAGTAATTCTTTGAACTTGGGCGGTTTCTTTGGTCGGCCCATTTTTTTCTTTATCATATTATATCAAAGAGCGCAGCTCATTTATATCAGCGTCACTCCCATTCTCCTCCAATTCTTCCTTCAGTAATATCAAAAATTCGGGGGTAGCATTATGCCCAAAAAGATACTCTATATCAGATCCTATACATATCTCTAAATGCTTCAGGTACATAAGCCTCTTCTCAGTCATCACATGATCTGTTATATCTAATTCTTCTCTATGTTCACATATCCAATCTACAGCTTCGTCTGATATATCAATATATTCATTTTCTATACTGGCAGATAATGAATCTCGGCTTCTAAAATATTCTGTTAGTGATCTTGATATTTTATCCTTTGTTTCTTGTGTATGACAGCACCCTAATCGTTTCTGTCGTATTTTTTCTTTCGTTCTATCACTCAATCTATGTCCAGACGGCCTGCCTACTCGTCCCCGTCGATTAAACACAATAAACTCATCTTCCATATTATCACCCTTCCAAGTCGATATCGTCAACCAAACACTTTATCAATCTATCCGCTCCGAACAACGTAACTGACACTGTCAGCTTCTCCCCGTTTATTTCTACTACAGTGCACAACATACCTTTAAAAGGACCTGTGCTGAGTTTATAAGTCTCACCCTCTACAAGCGACTCACCAGGCACCAACTCTTCGTAACTCTTACCAGATAATGATATCACCTCTTCTATTTCTTGTTGAGAGCATACTCCTACATAATCTTTTACCCACTCGCAGTCTTCCAGCTTCGCGTCTATATGGTTAGTCTGTGCATATTTTAGAAATATATAATTACTATATAGTGGTACATCCTTCTTCTTCCAACCACTCTTAGTAACATATTCCTTTATCACAGTAGGATACAGTATCTCTTTTATCTCTGATAAACTATCTAAATATTCCCTTACCCTTTTATATCTTTGTTGATTTATCGTCCAAGTATGCCATAATTCATTCATCTATTTTTACCACCTTTGTAGCTTTTTTACAAATAGGACACGCATACATAAATGTATTTTTAGGAGCTGATAACTCTCGACCGCATTCTACACAACTAAACCACTCATGTCTTTTAGGTTTTGTAGGCTTAGAAAATGTGAATGGTAGATTTTTATGATCGTCAGCAAACTTACTTTCCCTATGTATCTTCTCGTTGTGCTTCTGTATTCCACCCTCTGGAATGTATCTACGTGGTGTTACTCCTGGACTTAGTTCTCCCATTTGTTATCCTTTCCTTTTAGTATCTACATGTATAAATCTTTTACTCGTTACATAATCCGCAGTATAAACTACCATCTCCTCCATACTAAATTCAGTCAAAGGCTTTTTAGCCGACGGGATTACCCACGGACCATAGTGGTAAAATATACATGAGCATATAGTATTAGCAGATTTACTATCCAGTCTACCCCTAAACTTATCTCTGTATATATCCGCAGCAAACTTTGCCATAAGTTGAGGGTGTTCTTTTACTGTATGCCCTGTCCGAGTAAGTCCCTGCTTTACCAGATCATGTAAAATAGCCGCAGCACATATCTCATCCCTGCGATGCTCTACATCAAACCCTCTACTCAGTTCATATGCCAAAGCAAATACTTTTTTAGTGTGTACGATTGTTCCGTCCGGCCCAAGCTCCTCTATGGGGTGATACTTCCCACTTGAACTTGAAGGGCAGTCCTCGAACACATAGTCTGGAGCCTGTGCCAAACACTCCTTGACAAACTCTCTAATAATTGGTTGGCTAATAAGTTCCAACTCGTCCTTGAATAGTCTTAGCCTTTCCTTTAATTCCATTCTAATTCCCCCTTTAATAAAAACCCCTACACTATTTAGCTCTTAGGTAAGGGACTAATGTTTCCAAATTCACTTTATCCGGTCTAATACTTGGACTCTGCGCGTTATAACCTGGTTGTGGTTGAATTCTCCAATGTCGATTAGGCTGACTGGCGTACATTATACGCATATTAGCAAACCTTTCGCGATTATCTCTACTCAACGTAGCGCCTTCTTTATATCTAATAAACCTTGGATTTTGAAATGCAGAATCAGGTATAGCCATATTATGTTCTCTCCTTTAGTGCTTTATATTCTTCTGCCCTTTCTTTCTTCAGCGGATCAATTATCTCTTTATTAGACGACATCCAACTCATAATTGCCATCACGAATTCAGGAACACCTTCTCCCTGCCATTCGTATGAAATTCTCATGTACTCTTTGTCGCCCTTCTTCACGCCTATACTTGCATATCTGTAATCACCGCTTTTTACAATTTCTGACCCGACAATTTCCTCAGGTAAAATATTAATTGTCATACCTTTATTCTTTGCCATTATATACTTCTCCTCTTTTCATTAGTCGTTCTAATGTAATAATAGCATCAGAGTTAGCTTCCGCCGCTTTATACAAATCTTCTAATGTACCATCGTTCTTAATTTCAATATCAAAATCTGCATAATCATCTAATGCTGTTTCGGACTCATGGTCCATTCCGTGTATTTGACCTACTTCACTACGTGTAATCTTCAGTAAAAGTCCTTTGTTCTTCTTTATGTATGCACACTCATTTATATGGCGTGTATCTGTAATGATAATGTTAGTACATCCCTGTTTTTTAGCTTCATGATCCAAAGCATATACCCAATAATCACTTTTAATCTTGCGATAGAAACTGCCCAACTCCTGCATTATTTCTCTCGCCGTCCAATAAGGACTAGGCAATTTGTCTTTACCAAGCCCACCACAAAATGGACGTATCGGCTGATGCTTATCAAATCTCTCATCAGTAGATTCCTTTTCGTCTCCCCACAACTGTTCGGTCGATAAACCAAAATGATTCATACACATAGTTTTCAACTGTGTGGCAAACGCCATATGAGTAAAAAGCCTACTATGCCTCTTCCATAAACACTCTAATAGATACTCACCGAATTGATCTTTTCCTGACCTTGCTTTTCCAAAAATTCCAACAATCATATCTTAAACCTCCTCGCTTGTTTGAGTAATTTCTCTATCTCTGTAGATAATCTCTTTGTTCCTTTTGCGGCATCTTCCATACCCTTAACTACTTTACCTGATTGCTCTTCTAACTTTTCTTGCTGCCTGTCTATAGGTATTAGCTTGACTATATATTCTTTACAATTTGGTTCTTTCGAGCTGTGTAGGGCTTTTATCTCCCCCTCATCGTCAAATTCTACCCAATACCTAAAAACCATCAGGACACCTCTACGTTCCAAATAGCACAGTCTATCTTAGATTCCAGCGCATTTATATCAGATCTAATCTCCTGCATCTTCTCAAATAACACATCTATGTCTACACATAATAACACGTCTCCTCGCGCGTTCTCCATAACAGCAGCACTACTAATATAATGTAGAGCATCCAACTTCCTTACCATACTATCTTTAATAGATATAGCATCTAATAAACTAATCTCTGTGTCGTTTACCTTAATGACAGATTTGGCCTTGGCCCGCTCGACAGTAACAGAAAACTGTTGGTGTTTTGTACATAAGTCTTGTAGTTCCTCAATCTTACTGTCTATTAAGGATTTATTAAGTTTAAATTCTGTTGTGTCATATACCGAGAGCGTACTTGCTATATACTCTCGCACATGGTTTATAGACTCTTCTATGTAATCCTTTTCCTTTATTAATTCAGCTAAAAGCATGTTGTACTCCTTACTCTGGAATAACTTCTTGTGCTTGAATTCCCTTATCTGTTTCAATAAGTTTGAACGTTACTACTTGCCCAGCTCTTAGGGTTTTATACCCATCCATATCTATGTATGAATAGTGGGTAAAATACTCAGTGGTTTCATCTCCATCTTGTAGCAAGAAGCCGTAGCCTCGTTCCGAAGAAAACCATTTTACAACTCCGATCACGCGTTCTTCTCCCATTAAATCAAATACCTCCTCTAAAATTTCCAAATACAAGCGCCCAACTAAGCGCGCATATTTGTCTCATCTCTTATTGTTATTATAGAATATTATTTCTATTTTGCTAGACACATTACAGTATTGAAGACATTAAACACCCATTCGCCACGCAGTTCATAGGGTCTTTAGCCCTACGTATTTCCTTTATTTCAAATGGAAACTTCTTGTTTTCTGCCTCTGCTCTGAATTTCTCCGTAAAATTAGCTGCCAACGTCAATCCGCCTGATAAAACTATCGGCACCGGCTTCCTAAACATAGGAAGCTTGGCCCGTCCCAGTTCGAATATAATAGTGTTCAATGCATAACTAATTAGTACTCCGTAGTAGACCGCTATAGCTTCTTGTATTTTTCCAGCGGGTTTAAGCAAATCTACATTCGACTCTTCCTTTTCTATCTGCACCATAGAAGCGTTCAAATCCAAAGCCTTGCCTACAGCTTGGTCTATCCAGTCTCCGCCCTTAGTAGTTGAAAATTGCAGAACCGGATCTCCGTCATACAAAACAATTGAATTACACATACCTGCACCGAAACTAAGGCACATCCCCGTCAAGTTGTCATTTAGTAGTTCGGAATACGCAATAGCAAACGCTTCGTTTAGAGAAGTGGGATTAAACCCCATCTCCCTCAAATAAGTTTTGACCATAGCTTCGTGATAAAATATATCAAAATCCCCATCTACCGGTTCGGCAGGAATGGAGAAGACCAATTTATCACTCCCATCGCCTTGGCCAATAATACTCTTGATAATAAGCTTAATCATAGGCAGGGAACTTTTTTCCCGCGGCGACAAAACTCCCCTACTCATAGGACGTCTGGCTTCCAGGTTTCTCTCATTAGCCATCCTCAAGGCGTCTTCCCCTACTACAATAAAATCCTCCCCATCGATAATAAAGTTCGCTCGTCTACTTTCAAGAGCTATTCTAATACTCTTTTTATTTACCTCAGACTTGGGTGTAATTGTAAAAAACGCATCCCTCTGTCGTTTATATATCGGATTACCGCCTTCTCCCACCGTGGCTGCCACCAACATATTTGTACCAATATCAAGTCCGGTTCCTTTCATAATGCCCTCCTTAATCTAAATTCAATAATCCTTTAAGTTTGGATAAATCAGCCATCATATCACTACTGATTTCCTCAACTGATTCCTCTTCCGTAATATCTATATGAGCATCCAAATCAGTATCTTTGCCTTTTTCAAGTGGATCAATAAAAATCTTATCTTCCAACATGGGTCTGGTCATTTTACTGCCGACTAAATCTTGTATAGATCCATCAGCTATTTTGTCATATAACTTATCCATTTTGTCTTGTAATTCAGTCATACGGATATCTGATTTATTTATACTATCTATTTTATTTTGAAGATTTATTATCTCTTTCTCTGACTTTTCGTGTAATTTACCTTTCGTCTCCAGTTTCAAATTGAGTGTGGATATTTCAGAATCTTTTTCCAGCAGTCGTTTTTCAAATTCTACGGGAACTACAGGCGAATCTAATATTTGTTGTTTTAACTGCCGAATTTCAACTTTAGCATTTACCAACTCCTCCTCAGATTTGCCTGCCTTTTTTCTCATGTCTTTTAGTTGGTTATTTATGTTATTCAAACCACTATTCAGCTTCTGTTGTTCCGCATTTCGAGTATAATTAACAGCTTCTTCAATCTTCTTTTTGACTTCATCAAGTGGTAAAAACTGTGACATATCCACTGTATGCTGTCGAGGCGATGATTGTTTTGGCACTGACTTTGCGTCTTCCATCGACTCAACCCTAGCAGTCATCGATGGCCGCAGAAGTTCCTGTTGTTGTCTTAGTTTAAGAGCCTCTTGCCTATCCCGTGGTCCGGCGCCGCCCATCAGCCTGCCGGATTTTTTCTTATTATAGATCACTTTTGCCACTCTTAACTCCTACCGAAATCGTTTTCAATTACATCAATACGACCTTCACGCTCTTCACGCTCTATATCTGCCAAAGTAATTCCAACATATTCGTCCGTTATTTTATTACGCTTTTTTCTATTTAAACTCTTTGATAATATCTGTAAATTATCTTGATGGTGTTGTCCACCTCTGGATATAGGTTTAATATGATCAACCTCATACTCCCCGCCCTGACGATTCAGTGTTTCACAAAATAAATAAATAGACTGAATCTTTCTCAAATCAGCATCTGGAGAAGTCTGATTCCTTATATCTTCTCGGCGTTTAGCAGACATTTGATTTTTATACGCATTAGTTCTCGACAAACCATGTTTATATCCAAAAGCTTTTTCACCCATTCTACCATAATTAGGATTCTTTTTACCACTTATCTTACTACCATTACCGTAATTGGGGTTATTTTTACCAACATACACCCCTTTTTTTGATTCAGACATTTTTTGCCTGGTTTCCTCTGAAACTATTCTATTACTCATACGTTCACTATTAATTTCCCTATTATAACAACCACAGGACCGTGTCCGACCGGCTTTTAAATTGATTCCTATAACTACAGTTTTATTACCACAATCACATTTGCAAAACCATAGAGACTGTTTATGTTTACTGATTCCGGCTCTTCCTTTCACAACTATACAGCCAAATCTTTGGCCTATTAAATCCAACTTTTTTGGCATAACACATGTCTCCCTTGCATCAACCCCTACTACTCAGAATCTTGTCTATCAGATTATATTCCAGCGCAGCTTCTGCGCTCATATAACAATCTCTATCAAGATCTTTTAATATTTTCTCTGCAGAATGCCCTGTAATATCAGATAGTTCGTCCACCATTATCCTATTCAGAACTTCGGATTCCCTAACTCGTATCTTCATATCTTCAATGTGCCCATGAGCACCGCCCGATACTTGGTGCATCATAATCCTAGCATTTTTCAATGCAAATCTTTTTCCTTTGGCACCGCAGGCTAAAATAAATGCGGCTGCACTGGACGCATGTCCAATGCATACCGTACTGATGTCCGGCTTAATATATTTCATTGTATCAAATATTGCCAGTTGGGCACTAACAAGTCCTCCAGGACTGTTTATATACATCGTTATATCTTTATCTGGATCGTCAGCTTCCAGAAACAATAGCTGCGCCACCACTGAATTTGCTAAATCATCTGTGAATTCTTTCCCAATAAAAATAATTCTGTCCTTCAAAAGTCTGCTGAAAAGGTCATACGACTTTTCTTTACTTCCTGACCCCTCTATCACATAGGGAGTTCCCATATATAATTCCTCCTTAAATTCTATAAGTCACCAAATATATTATAGAATACTTTTACGATTTTGCTAGATAAGTTCTTAATTTTATCTCGCATTACTATATTTGATCAGGGGTTCTGAATCAATTGGATATATCAGCCGTTTATTCTCCGGACCCTCTCCTAATAGGCTACTCCTATTATTACAATCCTATTGTTTCCAAAGTATCTGGATTGGTTATTGATTTATCTTTGAATTCCAATATATGGTTGAGCTCATGACCCAGGACGGCTTGGTTTATTATAACCTTATTATTTACAACTTTACCAAGTACCCATATCTCATAAACACCATCCCTAACTCTAGTATATCCAGTAATACGATTTTCTGGTTTCCTCGCTCGCTCATAATCAAACTTACTACGGTCTCCTACTATATGGATTTCTATATTGTTTAGTATAATAGTTTTATGTAAGTATGGTGTGTCTGGAATTAGTGTAAAGCTTCTTGAATACATATTGAATCCGTCTTTTCTATACTCTGTTACCAAAGAGAAACATCCTGTCAAAAATAATACTATTATAACTGTAAGTATTAGCTTCATTTGGATTCCCCCTTATCTCATTTGAACTCCTGACACTCTAATAAATATTTCGTTGAAAGTGGAGGATGCGTCAAGTTCTACATCTCCATTGGCGTCAGTT
>SDBV01004888.1_pt1 | contig 19061 bp, 28 predicted proteins | sample 2277081 | NCBI WGS metagenome assembly SDBV01 (sample SAMN10402039, study PRJNA504765) | marine sediment metagenome | isolation source: marine sediment core GS10_PC15, 223 cmbsf | place: Arctic Ocean: Southern Knipovich Ridge | collected 2010
CTTACCAATGGACTACAGGACCAGGTAAGACAACCTACGGTTTTCTTCACCATCAACTTTCCTTTAAGTTACTGCTCACGGCTGATGGGCACCCATGGTTTCTTAACAATCAACCTCCTTTAGAGGAAGGTTAAAGCAATAAAAAACACGAATTTTCAGTTAAAAAGGTTTTCGTTTTGAGAAGATATAAAAATACTAAATCATAATAAATAAAATGCCCATAACAATATTAAACATTATTGGAATTATACTTCTTGGTATTGCTGCATTTTTTATCATATTTATATTTCTTCCGTGGAGATTTGGAGCGCCTTTTGAACCAAGCTCCAGAAAAGGACTTAAAAATATAATCAAACTTGCAAATATTAAAAAAACAGAAAAAGTTGCTGAATTAGGTTCGGGCAACGGTAAAATTGTCATTGCTTTTGCAAAATCAGGTGCAGAAGTCCATGGATATGAGGTAAACCCAATTCTCGTCTGGTTTTCCCGAAGGAAAATAAAAAAATTAGGATTAGAAAAAAAGGCTTTCATACATCGGAAGAATTTCTGGAAAATTGATTTTGGAGATTATGATATTATTGTTTTATTCCAAGTACATTATGTTATGAAAAAGCTTGCAGGTAAAATAAAAAGAGAGGCTAAAAAAGGCACAAGGGTTGTATCAAACACATGGAAATTTCCTGGGAAAAAGCCAGTCAAAAAAATATGCCATGTCTATTTGTATAAGTTCTAATTATCATCTCTGGGGAGTGATGACAGAGGAAAGATTTATAAATAAAGATTTTTATAAAACTTTATAAGTAAACAAAATATTTTTTAAACATGAAAAAAGAAAACACACCAGATGAACAAGAAATTCCGGGCATGGAAATAGACACAAAGTATTCTCCTAAAAAGCCAGTGGTTCCACAAACTACTGAAAAAGCAAAAAAAGAAATGGAGAAAACAAAAAAAGAACTTGAAAAATTAAAAGCTTTTATTCTCAAAAAATACAATTTTGTCCGTGCAATAAGCATCTTACCTCCCCAAGCTATCAAACATTTTATAGAAGAGGAAGTCGGAGAAAATCTTCCTGAAGCGCAGATTGAAAAATTAAAGAAAAAAATTCATTTGTATGTTCTTGTTCCTGAAGAAAAGCTCAAAGAAATTCCAAAGATAAAAAAAGAAATTGTCGGGCAGATTGAAAAATCAAAGCAAAATGTCTGGCTTTATGTTAAAACTCCTGTGGATATCTGGGAAGCATGTCTTGACAGCAAATTTGAGATTGCGGGTGCAATTGCAATGTCTTTCCCGCTTTACGATAAAGGACTCTTGGCTTCATTAAGGGTTGCTGAAATACATAAATCACTCGTTCTGCAGAAGTTTGAAAAATATGTTGTTAGTTATGTCATTGCTGGAAGTCTGGTTCGTGGAGATGTAACAAAAACTTCTGATGTTGACGTTTTTATTATAATAAATGACACAGATGTAAAAAGAATGACAAGTTTAGAGTTAAAAGAAAGACTGCGTGGTATAATTCATCAGTATATTTCAGAAGCAACAGCCTTAGCAGGTGTTAAAAAAAATATTTTGAATGTTCAGGTTTACTTGCTTACTGATTTCTGGGAAAGTGTCAAAGATGCACACCCTGTTATGTTTACTTTTATTCGAGATGGTATTCCAATTTATGACAGAGGAACATTTATGCCATGGAAAAGACTTCTTAAAATGGGAAGATTAAAACCATCACCAGAAGCAATTGATATGTTCATGTCTATGGGTGATAAAACAGTTAAAAGGGCAAAGGCAGCGTTACTGGACATTCTTATACATGATATCTATTGGGGTGTTGTGACTCCGAGCCAGGCCTTATTGATGTTATATGGACTTCCGCCCCCAACACCAAAACAGGTTGTTGGTGATATGAAAAGAATCTTTGTAGAAAAAGAAAAAATGCTTGAGAAAAAATATGTTGTTATCCTTGAGAAAGTTATCAAAATCTATAAAGATTATGAACATGAAAAAATAAAAGAAATTAAAGGTGTTGAGATTGACAGTTTAATCAAAGGAACTGAAGATTATATTAAAAGATTAAAAGATTTAAGAAAGCAGATTGAAAAAAGTGCACAGGAAAAAACCATAGAACAGATTTATAAAGATGTTTTTGAATTGTTAGGAACAATTTTGGGCAAGAAATCGCAGGATGCAACAATAAATGAATTTGAAAAAACTCTTGTCAAAACAGGTAAGTTTACTCAACAGCATTTGAGAATCCTTAAAGATATCGTCGCTGCAAGACAAGAATTCAAAAAAGGAAAATCAACACCCCACAAAATTGATGAGGCAAGGAAAAATGCAATGATTCTTATCAATGAGCTTATAGAATACTCACAGAGGAAAGACATGGTTTCTCTGGAAAAAGGGAGAATGAGATTGAGATATAAAGTTGGAAATAAACCACAGACTGCAGAACTTCTAACTACAAACGGACAAAGTTTCCTGTTCTTGGGAAATGTTGTTAAAAAAATAACAAATAAGATTGAGGTTTCAAATATGCAAGAGGTTTCAAAAGCTGTTGAACAACAAAAAGATAAAGAAAAAGTAGAAATCAATCCAAGAGTCTTTGAACTTTTGAAAGACGAATTAGGGGAATTTCAGATTGTTTTGTGAATAATAAAATTTAAAAAGGTTAATTTACCTGCATTATAAATATAAAATTTAAAATGACATTTGGCATGACTGTTTATGATGATTCAAAAGATACCAAAAGAACCATAAATATGTTAACATATGCTTTGGGTGTATGGTTAATAGGAACAAGTTTAATGATTGGCACAGGTCTTATAAATAAAGAGGGATTGTATGAAATACTTAAGGTTCAAAGAAATGAACAAATTCAAGAAGAATATATCCCACAAAATGATTTAGAAAAAAGTTTGTATGAAATAGATAGATAAATATTTCCAAATAGTTCTTTAAAAAATAAAAAAGAAATTAAAAATTAATATAGTGAGTTGATTCCCACAATATCTCCAGCTTCTAAAGTTCTTTTCTTTGTTTCGCCGTAATCAGAATAACCATACATAGTTTCTTCAGAGCATTTTGAAGTGTATAGATCATCTAATCCTACACTGTGTCCAAGCTCATGAGTTGCTATGTTTTCAAAGTCCATTTTTCCAGCTTCACCAATTGCAGACCAATCAAAATCTACATCATCAAATATCATGTCCCATTCAACAAGTTCTCTTGCAAATGGTGGTCCACTAAAGTATCCCCATACGATTGTTATTGCTATTGCATTTTCATACCCAACATCTGCGAAATATACTTCGTTCTGGTTGTCTGGACTATTTAGGTCTGCTCCATCAACAGTTCCTGTTACTTCATCTCCAAGTATATCAACTCCTGCTGCTGTTTCCCACTTAGCAATATCAAGAGCGAAATTGCTTGAGATGAATTCGCTATCTAATCCCTCTTCATTAGATGGATTAACAATATAATCTTCAACAGATTTCCATTTTGCTCCTTTTGCTAAAAATCCATAACAAGAACTTGTGTCTGGTTCTTCATCACTACCCCCACAATCTGCAGGGCACTTATTTACATTTTCTCCTGGTTCACAAATGCCGTTACCACATTCTGTTACTGGTTTCCCAAATCCTTTCTTATAGTCTATAAAAGCATAACCTTCTACAACTCTTCCATTATCTATTGCTGTTCCAAGATAAAAAATACCTGGAGCAACTTCAACAGCATGTTCTGGAAGTGTTAATGGTGCACTTGCTCTATTAATCGCTGGCACAAAGTTTGGTTTTGCCAATACAAATGCTGAAATAGATAAAACCAAAATCATAGGAATTATCAAAGCCAAAGTCTTTTTATGATTCATTTATTTAACCTCCTTTCAACTTTCTATTTAACATATTACATCTTATAATTTGTTATATTTATATCTTTTGGAATATGTCGCAAACCTTTAAAAACTATTTTCTTGATAAAATATTATGAAAGGAAAAGTTATTCAGTTCAGAAGAGGAAGAAAAACAATTCATGAAAGACATTTTCTCATTGAGATAGAAGGAATCTCAGACAGAAAACAGGCTGGGAAATTCGTCGGGAAAGAAGTGGTATGGAAATCCCCTGCAGGAAAAGTTATTAAAGGAAAAATTGCATCTGCTCACGGAAACAAAGGAATTGTCCGTGCAATTTTTGAAAAGGGATTGCCAGGACAGGCTGTTACGACAGGAGTTGAGATAAAATGAAGGAACAGACATTAGATGAAAAGAGAGAAACTTTAGATAAGTTCGTAGAAAGTGCTTGTGATGTTAGAATTGCAAATAAAACCAGCGGTATAGATGGATATGTTGTTCTTGGTTTTGGCAATGGAGAATATGGAGAAGACCCTTTACCAAATTATTATCATATATCTGATGATTGGGACGCTTTGCCTGTAAAAGTAAGACATATAACACCTTTTTCATTAAATAATGGAAATAAGAATCCTAAGGGAATTATAAGAATTGATAGTGATTATAAGGGAGTGTTTGGATAAAATGGCAGGACTTAGAAAAGCAGCGGCATATTCAAAGAGGAAAGTTGTTCCATATACTCGTATAAGCAAGAAAAAAGGAAAGTCCTATATAAAAACAGTTCCTCAGCAAAAAATTGTTAAGTTTAGTATGGGCAATGAGGCTCTTTTCAATCAAGGAAAACTTCCACATCATCTTACCCTTATCTCGGAAGAAAAAGTTCAAATAAGACATAATGCTCTTGAAGCCTCAAGGCAGTACATAAATAAAAAATTAGATACAGAACTTTCAGGTCAGTATGTGTTTAGAATTCTTCCTTTCCCACATCATGTTCAGAGAGAAAACAAGATGTTAACAGGTGCTGGAGCTGACAGAATGCAGACAGGAATGCAGCTGGCTTATGGAAAATCAGCGGGAAAAGCTGCGATTCTCAAATCAGGTTCAAGGATTTTTTTCATCGCTGTTCCAAACGAAAGAGCTGTTGAATTTGCCAGAAAAACAATCAGGCAGGTTAAATCAAAATTGCCTGGAAAAACCAAGGTTATTTATGAAAAGAAGGAATAGAATTCTATGTTAATTACCCAGTAGTAACAATATAGAAAAGTTTATAAAGTGGAAATTTCTGTGAATATTGATTAAAATGGTTAACGGAAATCAAGAAGCACCTGAAGATAGGGAAATTAGATTACAAAATCTAGAAGGAATTCTATTAAATGAATCTAATCAGAGATTGATTGGTTCTAACCAACTTAGAGAACAACAATCACAATTTGGTGAGCTTGGCAAAAATGTAGGGGATTCATATTATGAGCAATATATGCTTGGTGATGGGGCAAAAAAAGTCAGAGATGGGATTCACAAAGAAGAAGAGAAGAAAAGAGAACAATACGGAATTGCAGATGAAGTTCCTTATGCTGATAATTATTATGTTACAAAGAAAATTATAGAAATGAAAGAGGGCGCTTTTCTCGGATTGCCTCTCAAAAGACTTGAAGAAAGCATCAAGAAAGTAGTCAAGGGATTAAAATTTGAGGTTCCTAAAGGACTTGAAGATGTCACAGGAGATGAAATTGTTATTAAACAAATGCAGGGAAATGATTTATCTGACGAAGAAAAATATGTTTTAAAATTAATTGGATATTTTAAAGGAGCCTATACTAATTCATTAGCACTTCAACAGGTTAATGAAGGATATCTTGCAGGATTGAATGCGCAGGGGAAAAAATTGGAAGAAGTTTATCTAAATCCTACAGGAAGAGGAACTGAACAGGGGGAATAAAGATGACTGAAGAAAATAATCAACTAACAGAGAAAGAAGTTTATAGTGAAATTAAAAAAGGTACTCGCGAATTCTTTAGCGGTGCTGGAGCAGGAGTATTGTCTACTTATCTTATACCTACCACTGTGAGAACCATTTATAACATGAAAAAAGAAGATCTAGACATGACTGGTCCAAAAGCAGTTGGATTTGTCCTTGGTATGGTTGGAACTCTGGGTACAAATTTAGTACTTGCTGAAAAACACCCAGAATGGCTTGGACTTCTTGGTTCAATAAATGGGGTGGGTTTCATATATGAAACAGGAAGATTTGCTGGAAAATCTGTTTACAATCTTGTTCGTAAAAGTTTGATCAAAAGACAAACTAATGAACCTGAAAATAAATTAGAACAAACTGCACAATAAAATGGCTAAAAAATGGACAGAAGATTCAAGAAGGGCAAATACAACTTATGATACATTTTTACACTTTGTTAAATATACCTATCACGGTAATAATCAGATATCAAGTGTAACAACTATTCTTGATGATGGAGCACATGAAGTGAGAATACAATATAATCCAAACTCCCCTGGAGAACCAGAAGATCCTACGTCAAGACTAGGAGAATTAATAATTTCAAGTAGACCAAAAACGCTTGAAGATTCTACAGAGGAATAAAAATGAAAATTAAAAACATAAAGGAAAAAACAAGACCTATTTGGAAAGTCTTGCCTTATGGAAGCTTTGTTAATTGGGGTGAATCAGATATGAAAAACGAGAATATAACAAAAGTTCTTTTAAAACTTATTGGACATGTTGCATATGCAGGAGTTTCTACTGTTATAGCTACTAATTATCTTTTAGGGGTTTCAGATACTGGATCATGGTCTTATCTTGAACAGAAAAAAATACGTAATGAAAGAATAGTTGCTCGAGAAGAAGCAGAAGCAAAATATGCTCAATTAGAACAACGTATTTTTGGTACAGAAGAAGGTCTTGCAAATACAGATTATGATGGAGAATTAAGTCCAAGGGAAAAATTAGATGCTTATGAAAGAATGGATTTAGATTCTATAATAGTTCTTCCAGCACGTAAACCCACACTTGAGCAATTAGAAAGGGCTGAACATTCTTATCAAACAGAGCAAGATAGTTCACATTAAAATGAAAAAAACAATAGCTACATTAGCATTAGGTTTAGGTCTTTTAGCAACAGGCTGTGCTTCTAATTTACCACGAACTCCTACACAAGAGCGAGAATATACTACTAGGACAGAAGCTGCAGAAGTTCTTAACATACCACAATCAGAAGTATGCAATATTCCCGGAGGATATAAAACTTCTCAACTAGGAATGATGTATCTAGAACAAGCTGCTATGGCTTATGCAGAAATGAATGGTCTTATAGATAATGAAAAAGGAATAACAATCAGTGAAGATGTTTTTGCTATAAACCCTCTTTTATTGAATATTGTTGCTAAGAATGCAGATACTCATAGAGGAGACAAGATAATCACAGATGAAGAAGCAAAAGATTATGCTTTGAATATTGACAGAGAAAGTTTAAAATCTAGATGGGGGTTTAAGAAATAAAATGAAAAGAAAAGATTTCTTGAAAACTGCTGGAACTGGTCTAGCAGGACTTACAATTCTTCCATTAACAAGCTGTGCTTCTAATTTACCACAAACTCCTGAACAAAGAGAACTAAATAAAGGAGAGAAAAATGCAATGCAAGTTTTAGGTATACAAAATTCTGATGATATGTGTTATTTAAATGGGTATCATATGAGCAAACATATGGGAAGGAGGATAAGGGAACGTGCAGAAAGATACACTGATGAATATATTCAAGAACAAGGAATTAATCCTGAGAATAGAGACGAGGTTTATCAAGGAATCTTACGAAGAATGCTAGAAGACGCGGACCCAGATGAAAATTATATAGTTGATTTTCATGACGGGCTAAAGGTATTAAGATCAAAAAAATATTCTGGGATATATTTGAGATGAAAAGAAAAACAAAATTAGCCATACTCGCCGGAGCAGGTTTAATTGCACTTGGAAGTATTTTCACTAATTCAGACAAAGGATATTCAAAAGGTGATCCTACTCCCTGGCAAGGTCTTCAGGCAGAAGCAGGAGTTGACCAATGGAGTCCTTATGCTCTATTAAAAAATCAAAGTGGATATATCTCAACAAGACAAGATACGTCTGGAGAGTTTAATATAGTAGGAATTAGTGCAACAAATTCCCTCGATGACCAATTAAATGCATATACTCATCCTGACTCAGTTCAGGCATTTAAACGTGCCTGGCATGACTTGACTGGGAGATAATTAAAATGAAAAAAACATTAGATCAAGTTAACCTGGAAACAGAACCTGAACCAATTTTAACTCCAATAGCCAAGGGATTTTTAAAAAGAGGGCTCGGTGTAACAATAACTGCTACGGTATTTGCAGGGTTTCTTAATTTAATAGCTTATGGAACAGTCAAAGAGGGATTGGAGTTAGAAGAGATTACAGTAAAAAAAGTGAGAGAAAATGTTACTAATAATTTAAAGGATATAAATTATGAAGAATTACAACTTAGTGAAAAAATAGGATACCATTTTGCAAAAGTTATTCGCCCAGGAATAGAATTAGCATGCAGAAATTACGAAAAAAATTTACCACATAACATTGATTAAAATGAGAAAAACATTAACAAAACTAGGAAAAGATATTGTTACTAGTGCTACTTCATTAGGTTTACTTGCCACACCTGTTGCTGCTCAAGATCATCAAACTTCTTCAATTCCTTCTATTCCAAAAAATAATCAGTTAAGTTTTATAGTTGGGGGTAAATTTAATGATTTTCCAGAAGGGCATTTAAATAAAATTCCTCATTTAATTGTGCCCCGAGGATCAAGATCATTAGAGGTTGGATTACAATATAGAAACCTTGCAGGAGTACTAAATCACTATACAGACAAAGATAATCTTGTTCGAGAAATTACAGCATCAGATATAACACCAGAAAGTCATACAATACTAAGAAAAGGTGTTAGAGACTTTAGCTCTATTGGAGGTTCTCTAGAGTATTACTCAGGTCCTTTCTTGATTGGTGCAGGAATTGATAGATGGAAATATAAAGATTATTCTACTGAAACTGATGTACAAAGAAAAGATAAAAATATCCTAGTGCTTGATCCTGTAATAGATGATGGAGAAAGAATGGTAAATACGAATTCAACACCAAAATCTGAAATGAATGGAAGAGGGTATGTCGGAATTAGAATTTTACGTGATAAATCCATAGGACTGGGTTTAATTGCAGGGATTCATAAAAAAGGATTTTATACTGGCGCAAGGTTATATTTTAATCCAGGTAAAAGACATAGAAATAAAAAATAATTAACTAACCAGCTCCTTGACCAAACCAACCATTATTCTCAAAAAATCCTCTGTTTTTTCCTGCCAGTCATCTATCTCAACACCCTTCATATCTCTGACATCCCCGTGGGCAATTCTCTTGTGAAGCATGAGTAAATCCCTGTACCAGACAACATATTTCATTTTTAGTTTTCCTGCATTTACAAAAACTTCTTTTAAATCAACAGGCAGGTGCTCTGGTGAAGACGGAGTAATCCCTGCTGCAATCAAGGCTGCCTGTGCAGAATCAACCATTGCCCAGAACAATCCTTCAATAGAATTAAGCTCTGATACCTTGCTTCGGGAAATATGCGCTGGTGCTCTCTGCAAAAGACTATAAATTGCTTCTGGTGTTGATTTTATTTTTCCCTCAACCAAAAGAAATTTCAGAGGTTCAAAATATCCTCCAAAATCAATCAGGGACTTCCCGTCCCTAATAATATTTATAACAACAGGATCTCCCCGCATCAAATCACCCCACCACGTGCTTAATTTTATCGTATTAATATGCAAATCTGTCTTGTAAGGATTTCTTTTTACAATTTTCTCAAGCTCTTCCCTGTACCATGCTATCAATTCCTGGTCCCATCTTATTGAAACATCATCCAGAATTATGATTATATCCATATCAGAACCAGAAACAGCTGTTTTTTTTGCAGTTGAACCAAAGAGAATTATGGATTTTATAATCTTGTTAAATTTTTGATATGTTTTTGTTGCAAAATCCATTGCAATCTCGTGTTCTGTTCTCAGATTCAGTGTTGGAATATTTTTTGCATCAATCTTTTTTTTAATCTTGGATTTTTTCTTTTTCTTAGAAGTTTTTTTCTTTGCCATTCTTCCTCTTTTATATTTTTATTATACTAAACAGGTTTTTAAAAGTTTTTAATTTACTGGATTTGAGTAGTTATTCATTAATCCAGTCCTGCCTGTAATTTATAAAAGTTATAATATACTCCTCTTTTCCTTAAAAGCTCTGCATGTTTTCCTACCTCCACCACTTTTCCTTTGCTCAAAACAACTATCTTATCTGCATTCCTTACAGTAGAAAATCTATGTGCAATAATTATTGTGGTCCTTCCTTTTATCAACCTTTTAATTCCTTCCTGTACTTTTATCTCAGACCCTGCATCAAGAGAAGCTGTAGGTTCATCGAGGATAAGTATCTTAGGTTTTTTTAAGAATGCCATTGTAAGTGCAAGTCTTTGTTTCTGACCTGTTGAAAGTTTTATTCCTCTTTCCCCTACTATTGTATTATATCCTTTTGGAAGTTCCATAATAAAATCATGTGCAAATGCTGCCTTTGTAGCATTTATTATTTCATTGCGTGTTGCATCTGGATTTGCATATTTAATATTCTTATACAATGTATCATTGAACACACTTACTTCCTGTGGCACTACAGCAATCTGTTCTCTCAACCAGCTTAATCTTAATTCAGATATATCAACACCTCCCATAAGTATCTGCCCTTGTTTTGGCTGATAATATCCAAGTATTAATTCTGAAAGGGTTGTCTTTCCCACCCCACTTTCTCCTACTAATGCCACTGTCTCCCCAGGCTTTATCGTCAGGTTTATTCCTTTCAATATTTCTTTATCTTTTGTATATTCAAAAGTAACATCTTTTAATTCTATATCACCTCTGAAATCTTCAATAGTCTTGTTACCATGTTTCATTGCCTCTGGGACCATATTTCTCAGGTGCACAAATCTTTTCACTGCAACAGAAGATCTTTTAAACCGACGATAAACACTGCTCAGTCTGAAAAATGGGGTAAAGGCAAGGTTGATGTAACCGAAGAACATTATGAACTCTCCTTGCGTTATACTTCCTCCTCTCAGGAAAAATATAGCTGCACCCAATACAATAACAAAACTCATGTTATATATGACTGACTGCAAAAAAGATATCCTTTTCCATTTGTTTGTGTTTCTCCTCACAATTGGCATTAATTTCTTTACCAATGAATTAAAAAATGTCTTTTTTTCACTTTCCTCCATTGCAAAATTTTTTATAAGAAAAACATTGTAAAGCTTGTCATATATAGCACCATATTGTCTTTCAAATATATTATGAAGTCTATTCTGGTTTTCCATTATAGGTTTTACCATCTTAATGGTGAGTATAGAATAAATAACAAAAGAACAAATAATAATTAATGCTAACTGCCATTGTATAATTATCATAGCTATAAGAGAAAAAAGCAACACAAGTATTTGTGGGAATATATCAGACACTGATTCTATCATTGAAGCTATGTTCCATGAACCTCTTGATATTTTTCTAAGGATTTTACCACTACGTTCTTTTTTGTGAAAAGAAATAGGAAGTGTGAGAAAATGTGAATAAGCCATAGCTTCTGATTCTAATGATACTTTAGTGCCAACAACTTCACCTAATGCAGAAGTCCTGTTTGACGTATAAGCTGATATAAGGCCCAATACAGCCCAGACACCGATCAGGGAAAGAAGAAGAGTAATAGTTGTATTGGGAATAAGCGCAAGGTCAAAAAGTCTACCATATATATAAGGAATAACAACAGCAAATAAAGAACCTATAGATGCAATAATAGTAATAATAACCAATTGTTTTTTATGGGACTTAAACATATCAATTATGAACTGCTTTGTGGATATTTTTTTAGAAGCCATCTTATTCCATCGGTGTTCCAGACATTCTGCCTCCCTGCGCACTCTGTCTCTGGCCTCCGAGTTCCATAGGAAGCTGTAAAAATCCAGAGCCAAAGGTTTCATAATGTACTGGAGGAAGCATCATTCCATAACCACTGAAATATCCCTGCTGAAAACCAACTGACTGATTCCAGTACGGAGCTCCTTTCATTGCATAAATGGGACTCCCCATTGCTTCAAAAGACTGTGCCATTGGAGATGTTTTAAAATGCTGCCACCAGTGTCCAGCCTCAATCACTTTTTTCACATCATCTGCCTTTTTCCCGAGCTTTTCCATAATCTCTTTGAAAGGAACATCACCCATGCCCATTGGCATCTCAATATTTTCCATTCCAAAATTATCGGAAAGGTGCAGTTCCTTCAGATAAGGAGCAATCTCTTCTGCCTCTTTAACAATATCCTCTTTTTTGAATCCAAATTTTCTCAGCTGATTTATATGTCCTATGTCCCATGAAACACCAATTAGTTTTTCAGCCTGCTCTTTTGCCTCGCCCTTTGACATTCCCTCTTTTACAGCTCTTTCAATAAATTTCTCTCTTGATGATTCTGTTAGTTTTTTCAGGTCTTCACCTCTTACAAAAGCTGCTCCCATAGCAGCAGGAGGATTTTCAATACTGATTATAGGAGCTCTGCTTCCAAATTTTTTATAAGAATCAAATGCAACATTTCCAAAAGTCGTGGCTGATTTATCAAATGCAAAATCAGGAATTGCTTTATGAAGTTCTGGACGAACCTTGGTTAATAACCTCTTCATCAACTGGTGCATAGCTTGTGAATACTTTTTAACATCCCCTTCAGATTCTTCAAGGTCTTTTCCAAAAGTTTCAGCCATTTCTTTTAATTTATCTTTATCATGTTCTGAACTATATTTATATGCCTTGTCAAAAAGACCATCCAAATGCATTTTAATATTGCTTAATTCCCCCATAGCATTCCAATATCTTGATTTAACCTCTCTTTGCGGTGATGTTAAATGTTTATCTTCTGCTCCGGGCGGAATTTGTGCCATTATCGGAAGAGTTTCTTCAATAATTCTGTCTGCTCTTTCTTTTGGCTCAATAAGTTTTGTTATTGAATCATTCCATTGAGAATTATTCAGAATTTCCACTTGCTCTTCTGCAGTATATTTTTTTCCTTTTTCAAGAGGAATTTCTTTCCCTGTTTCTTCATCTATCATGCTTGGATGATATCTTTCTTCTCTTCTTACCATATGAACCTGACCTGATTCCTGGTCAATTACAGGTAATTTTTCTGTAACCACGCCTTCTTTTGTCTTATATATCTCAGGACCTGGCAACATTGCTGATGAATGAAATGTAACAGGAACATTTCCAGCAGGACTTGCTTCATGACTGCTTTCCACCACGCTGAACATCTGTCTTTCCACAGCTTTTCTGTTTGCCTCGCTAAATCCTTCTTTTGACAATCCAGAAGCTTCTACCAAAGGACCGTGAACAGCCACACCAACTCCTGTCAGTTTGCTCATTCTGTTTATTTCTTTCATCTGGGATTTTGCTCCTTCTGCAATACCAGGGTCAATAAGAGCAAGCTGAATTGTTTTTTCTCCAGGAGCAAGTTTATCAGAGAATTCTTTCATAATATTTCCCATGCGAGGATCTGTCGTGCCTGCGAGTGTTCCTGCAGAAGTTCTGTAACCAACAAAAACATTCCCATAGCCAGGCTCTAAGCTGGAATATCCTCCCTGATATAAAGAACTTGTATAATCACCTTTTTTCATTTGTATAACCTTTTTAATATGGTTAACCTCTATTATTTATTTAAATTAATATGCATTTATTAAACTTACTTTATCATTTAACTATCATTAAACTTACTCCTCTCAATTATCACTTAACTACTTTATAATATTCTTTTTTATCTTTTTCTTCTGATTCCAAAAGCTTTGGATATAAATCTTCTGTTGATGCACGTCCTGATATGGCTTGTCTCGGGTCAAGCAACTCATGTCTTGGAATTTCTTCCTGAGGCATTGTATCTCTTGGAGTTAATACAGGGGGGTCTACTCTTGTTTGAATCTGACCTCCTGCCGAATAAGGAGTTTCTTCACTTGTTGGAATATATTTTTGTTCATCAGTTCTTGTAATACTTTCCGGCTCTTCTGGTCTCCAGGATTCAAAACCAGAAACCTGCTCTAAATTCTCAGGAACACTTTCCTGAATTCTTTCCAAAACAGGCGCTTTTGCTTCGCCAGAACTCTGCAAAAACTGTGCAAACTGCCCAGAACTCATTGCTTCCCCGACATGTTCAACACTTTCTTCCAATCCTGGCTCTTCAGCTTCTTTTTCTTTTAGCTTTTCTCTTAATTTTTTCCACTCTTCTTCCAAATCTTTTTCAGCTTCTTCTTTCTCTTTCTTAGGCATATTTTACAGACGCAGAAGAAATATATAAAGTTAGTGATTAAGTATAGAAGCATAAGATTTATAAATCTGAAACCCCCTATAATATTGATATATGCTCAGTATGGTCTTCGGGCAATACTGAGCCATTATATTCTCAATTAATTATTTTTTCTATGATTTTATTAAGATGGATGGAATTATCACATGCATTTCTTAAATTAAAAGATGAACTTGAACTAAACCAAGCGTTCTCTACTTTCTTTCCTAATTTTTTTACTCTTTTTATTGGAGATATGAAATCCTCATCCCCACTAACAATAATTGCAGTATCATAAAGGTCTTCATAAGCCTCTCCTACAAAATCGCTTACCAAATGAGTATCATCACCCTTCATTTCATATTCAAAATTACCATCTCTCTTAACTTTTCTTAACTTACATAATATTATTTTAAATTTAGGAATTTTTCTTAAAACATTAAAAAATTTCTGTTGCTTCCAATATATTTTAGGATTAGCACTTAGGTCTAATGATGCGTTGTAATAGAATATATTAATTAGCATTCTATCTCCTATTAACTCACTAATCAGTTTCTGAAAATTTATCTCCTCTGTAATTTTTAATGCTTTTGTACTATGATAGAAGTTACTCCCATCAATAAAAATTGAAACTCTTTCTTTATTCTCAGTCATGACTCAGCAAACTAAAAAGAAATATATAAATCTTTATAAACTCTACAAGCACAATTTTGATATGGTACAATTAGAAGACCTTAAAGGGCAAGTGAAAGAAAAGGTTTTGGAATTTGCACGACAAGGAGATATTTCTGTTGCAAAAGAAGTAATTGAAGGACTTAGAAAAGAAGGAACTGGTTCCTCAACAACAGATTTATATTTATTATGTCTAAAAAGAGAAGTATATAGGCATTATATACAATTTTGTTTAGATTCTGCTAAAACAGAGTTAGATAATAATCAACTAGATTCTGCAGAAAGGTGTCTTGAATCTGCTAAATCTTATGCCTTAAACTTAAACGGAAGAGATGCAAGAAATTTCTTGGCAAATGGTTCCCCATTATATGCGAGATTAGAGGAATTAACATCAGCTCGTGCTTAGACTTCTTATCTAATTAAGTATAACTAACCATGTCGTGGGCTTTTTTATAAGTATCAAATAATTTAAATGCCGTGACAATTGCGCCGTCTGCAGCATATGTTCTTAAGTGCTCTCTCTCAATAAAATCATCAGGTCTTAGTATTATTTCAGCTTTTGCTTTTCCTTCTTCTCTTACTTCTTTTTTTTCTGGTTTTTTATTATAAGCTCCAACAAGTGCCATGAAAGGATTTGAACCTTGTTTTTGTTTCACTGCTTCTTCTTTGTCAGCTTCTTCTAAAAAAAATGTAATTTCGTCCTGTAAACTTTCCAAGCTTTCTGTGGTTGCTCCTTCTATCAAAGCCAAAACATCTTCAATATCTTGTTTTTCAAGTTCTTCATCAAGTTTTTTTAACTCGTCTTCATTCAGCGCATAAGCATTAAAACTAACTTCTGCCTTTCCTCCAAAAACATAGTGTGGCTGCTGGCTTATCTTTTGAGGAATCCCTCTGAAATTAAAATTAATCAAAACACAGCTGTAATAATCTCTTTTTGTTTTTAATTTTTCAAAATCAGCTGGAAGCTTTCCGTGAACAGCAGCATCTTTTACATCAATCTTTGTTTTTCCGAGGAGAGTTAATTCAAGAAGAATTGTGTTAAATGTTTTTACCAGTGCTGGTGCTCTTCCAACATCTTTCCCCTCAAGTTCTGCAGCTACTTTTAAATAAGGCTTTGCCCATCTCGCATAAAGCTTTAGGCTATTTACCTGGCTTTTTAAATATATTTTTTCCAGCTGATATCTTTTTTTTAACTCTCGCCCAGATTCTTTTACCCAAATATTAAATTCAGTAATTCTCGGCAATAAAATTCTCCTTACCCTGTCATTTAAATCAAGTTTGGCAACATCTTTTTCGTCTTTTGAAACCAGAAATGCATCAATAAGAGTCTGAAAACCTATCTGGCCAAGAGCCATTGCTTTTATACTTGAATTTCCCTTGTTGATGTCTACTTTATCCATCCAGATTTGCTTGAGCGCGAGCAAAGCTGCATTTGCTTTTTCACTATCCTTAGAACCTGCATCATCATAGTGCTGTAATCTTACTTTAAAATCCTTTAAATCATAAATTATATTCAAGACACTTTTCAAAACAGTATTTACATCCCCTAAGATTTTTGTTCCCTGTTGCTGCATTATTGTTGCTCTTTGCCCGAGCTCTGCAAAATGTCCTGAACCAGGAGCAGATGAAAAATTATCAATGAGTTTTTCTGTGTCAAGATTAAAATCCCCCATTAAATCAAGAATGTAAAAGTAAACTGGCTCAAGGGTTTCAGAAGAAGAATCATAAACTAAATTATGTGAAGCTTCGCTGGCTTTCTCCTTGCTAACAAAGTATTTTGGCATATCTCCATGAATAAATGTAACTGCCTGCGGTTTAACTTCATCTGCAGGAATGTTATCTGCATGCCGGTATTTTTTCAATAACTCTTTCCCATTCTCTGCATAAAGCTTTGGATTAATCTTACCAATTATCTGCTGAATTGTAGCTACCATTGTAAGACAACCCCCCTTAAATTTACTTTCTTGACAATCAACTTCCCTTTTAATTTAAATATCATTATAATGCATTGTCAACCCCTTTATAAGTGAAAGAATATTCATTTAAAAAATGTTTCTAATTATCACAATTAAATTTAAAAAGAGCAGCCTCTACTAAATAACATGGCATTATTCAGAAAAAAAAGGATTCTTGATTTAACAGAGCATTATAAAAAACAGGAAGAAGCAGTTCCTGAAATTCAACAGGATAATTTCCTCGGAAGTCTGGCTTCTGCTTCAGAACCAGAAACCAGCGAATATATAGATGTCTCTGGTGGTTTGGAAGAAAAGAGAAGAAAGCTTGCAAAGAGGCTGATGGAAATGACCACAAAGATGGAAGAACTCTCAAACCAGATTTATCATTTACAGCAAAGAATTGAAGTTCTTGAAAGAAAAGCAGATGTCAATAATTTTTAATAGGTTTATTTCTTAAGATAATTTTATATAATATATTTGTTTCTTTAAAGTAGTTACACAAAAGAAAGGTTTATAAATTAATCACTCACTTTGATTCTATGGAAAGAAAGACAATTACATTAGAAGAAGCATACAATACCATTAATTGGATTGTAGATAGAACTGAAGATTCCTTTCATAATAGACATTCTAGGTTCCCTTCTTTAATAAATGAAGAAGATTATGTTTTATTAGGAGATTTTTTGAATATTCAAAGAGAAATCGAAAGTAGAAATCATTCCATTTCTGGGGAAGATGTTGCTTTTAATCTAATTCGAAGATTTTTAGATAGAGAAGGACATTTTAATTTTGCAGGAGAACATAAAACAAAAGTGATTGATGGTATGTTAGGAAGATTACATTATAATGTCCCTGCAAGAGAATATGAAAATAGAGAGGCTAATTTAAGAGAGGTCTTGGAAAAAGGACTTCTTTTCCCTCCCACATATGAAAATCTTGTTGATCAGATGGGGATGATTAAAAAAGTTTGTTTTTTAAAATCTTTTAGTCATACATTGGATAATGTTTTCTTAGGTAAAAATGCTACGAAAATTCCTAACGAAAGGAATCCAACAGGAGAAAAATATGAAAAAGGTTATAGAAATTTAGGAACCCATTTTGTAAATCCGTCTGGATATTATAGTATGTTTCTTAAACGAAAGGAAAATTATCAAGATTTCATAAAAGAATGGGAAAAATATAAAGAATTGTATGATGGAGTTCAATATGAATAATTTTAAGATGGAAGAACTCTCAAACCAGATTTATCATTTACAGCAAAGAATTGAAGTTCTTGAAAGAAAAGCAGATGTCAATAATTTTTAATAGGTTTATTTAATCGGGAAATATCTTGCTTCTGGTCTAAAACTTGACATACCTATTGCCAGAGATTCTAATATGCCCTTTCCAGTATATGGAGAAAAATCATGCTTTGGAATAACTGTAAATGGTTTTCCTTCATAATCCAAGACCTTTGTACCTTCTTTTGCTTCTCTCATATCATATCCCATTTTTGTTGCAATACGTCTCACTTCTCTGGGTTTTGTAATTGACCTCCCACTTTCCATTACATTTAATGCAAAATTCCCTTCTCTCTCAATCATTAAAGCGAGGCCAACAACAAAAAATGCAATAGCCACCCAACCGAGAGAATCTGAAGCATTTGTTCCTATTACTGCACCGACAATAGTTAAGTTAGAAAAAGCCATTAAAATTGAAATTGTGATAAATAAAATTCCAAAGATTCTCTTTTTACCCATATTATAACTACTTAAACTAGATATAAAAATATTTTGTTACATTAAATTTATTAATCCTTATTTTTATTAATCCATATGTGTTTTACACCAGCAATATCATTATCAACAGCAATAATAGAATTTGCCATAGCAACATTCATACTTGTCTTCTTTAGAAAATCCATTGTAAATAAATTCTTTGTAACACTTATCTATATGCTTGGTCTTTATCAGTTTACAGAGTTTATGATGTGCATTTCTGGAATGCCTGTATTATGGGCAAAATTAGGATTTATAGTCTATACATTTTTACCTGCAACCGTATTATATTTTATAGTAAAAATAATAAATCAAAAAAAGAAAATTCATTATCTTAATTTATTGTATATAATTCCAATATTCTTTTCCGTACTTGCAATAATATCCAAAAACTTTATCACATA
>SDBV01004889.1_pt1 | contig 19060 bp, 43 predicted proteins | sample 2277081 | NCBI WGS metagenome assembly SDBV01 (sample SAMN10402039, study PRJNA504765) | marine sediment metagenome | isolation source: marine sediment core GS10_PC15, 223 cmbsf | place: Arctic Ocean: Southern Knipovich Ridge | collected 2010
CATCCTAATCCCCACCCTCCCCCTAAACGTAGACACGATGTTCCAGCCGCTATTTCTCGATACGTTCAACACCGGCACAGGTTCGCTTGACGTAAGGAATTCCAGCGAGGTCACGACTACAGGAATTACGGTAAAGAATTTCCACACCTTCAATGTTACCGATGCGCCTGGAAAAGTTACCGTTGGCGCAAATAGAATTATACTTACTGGTGGTGACAGAGATGAGGATTATTATGTAACTTCTGATGAAGGTGCAGGAGCGATAACTGATTTCACTCATTGGGTTGACGTTAATGTTACAGCTATTACAGATACCGCAGAAAGTACAATGTATCCGTGGGCATTAACTAATACAGATGATGATTTATGGGATATAGATGTTGCAAATGGAAATGCATTATATGCTTCATTAACTCGCTCTACGTCGATACACTACAAGGTTGGCATTTCGGAAATAGATGCAGGGGCCGATTCGTCCCTTGATTTTTCTAGCAATATATCAGTTAATACAGCGTCTTATTTGGCTATTTCTCGAAGCGGAACGACAACAACAATAGAAATATATTCATCCGCTGCCCTAAGGATTGCTGGTGGTTCAGGAGATGTTGACACAATTGCAGGGACGACTATATCAACCGCCTTTCGATATGTTTATGGTTTAGCCTCCAGAAATGTAGGCCTTACCGTCAAAGACATTTCCGGCACAATATCCAACCTAATCCTTGACCCAACAGCTACCAGCAACGAGCTTTGGAAACAGCGTGTAGGCGATGCAGACTGGCGTATTGATACTAACACAGCGGAGCTTGGTGTGGCGGGGACTAACCCGGCTAATAATGCTGCAACTCGATATGTTTATGTTGATGTAGGGGTTTCTGATTTCATTTTTGAAGCTAATGTTAGGTATGATTCTGGTGTAAGCGGTGCAAACGGACTTATATTTCGCGGTTCAGCAGAAACTGGAAGTGGAACGAATTTATGGGAATATCGGTTAGATGACAGTGGGAATGAGCGATTACTTGAATGGGAGAATGGTTCTGTTACGGAAAGGGATAGTGCAGTTCATGGGGCTGTTGACCAAACGGTTTATAAAGTAACTATAATAGCAAACGGAACAACAATAAGGGTGTATCGAGATGGCGCATTAAAATTAGAATATACTTCAGCTACCTTTAATCAAACTGCGACATGGATGGGACTTAGGGTAGATAGTGGGCGCTTAACCGACAAAGCATTCGACAACGTAGCAATATTCCCGATTACTGATAGCGATTGGGATGCGGAGATTTCAAGGGCAACGGGTAATGTATATTAATTGACGGAATAGGGTTTTGATATGGAGGAACCGGAATGAAACAAAAAGCGATTATAATATTAATAGCGTTGATCTTTCTGTCCGGATGTACCATAAAGCGCACGATCACACTACCGGACAAGTCTGTTTATGTCGTAGATTCCTTGAAAGAGGATGTCGTTACCTTCGAGAAAAACAAGGACGGTGTTAAGATCATAGTTGACGGAAAACCGGCACCTTCTTTGTTCGAGAAAGTAATGATGATGCTGTTTTATTCGATGCCTGATGTGGAGATAACGAAATAATGGAAATCTCAAAAGACTCATACTCAAAGATGAACACGGATTCAAAGTTGGATGTTATATATGATATCTTGAAATCTACTCACGATTGTGTTAAGGGTGATAACGGAGAAGGGTTAGACGACAGGATCACAAAGAATGAAATCTCGGTTGCGAGCATTGAAAATTCCCTGAAATGGCTACAGAGGTTTCAGTTATTTATCCTTGGACTTATTGGGTTAAAATGAAATGCCACGCGGTAAATGCGAAGTTTGCGGCAAGCGTGATTATGTAATTTTTATCAAGGACGGTGTGAAAAGATGTCCAAGGTGCCAGGATGTGATTATGGATTCCGAAGTTAAATTAAGCGGCAAGGAGCTCGAAACCCTGCGCGAAAAAGCCTACACCTTAGCCAAAATAATAAAGATTGTGCGTCCCTATCAAACAAAAGGGGAGTCTGTTGAGGATACAATCGAAAGGATGTTTGAGGATGCAGCTCTTGTGCGTAAGATTAAGAAGGAGCAACGATGATAAACACGAATCTATACATAGTCGAGTTCATTAGCGGCAACTGGATGGCAATGACAATTCTTTTAACATTACTAAAAGGCATTGCCATGCTGACCAAATCAACGATTGACGATAAAGTCGTAACGATGTTGAGTAACCTTTTAGGTGGACTGAGAAGCGGGTTGGGTAGCCTGAGAAGCGGGAAGGTTAAAAACGAGGCATCAAAACCCTCAGATTAGAGTGTCCCGTGAAGTTCAGCGGGTGTATGCGTGGATGCAAGAAACCAAAAACCGTTGGGACAGAGGCTAAGTTAAAAAGGGGCTTCCACGTAAAACCTTAATAATCTTTTTAGTATGAGCTTTATCCCAACAATAAACATCTTGACTTTATATTCTGACATGATATTCTAATTGTATTATGAAATTATCCCGGCTAAATGAGTTAAAATATAATCTTTCTTGTGCCTGCCTTGCCGGGACGTGGCACCAGAATCCAAAGAACCCTAACTCCACAAGAGTTGGGGTTTTTTATTTGTGTATGGTTACAGCGACAACAGCGTGCACAGATTTAATCCCCTACTGTTGGGCTTGGCACAAGGGGAACCGAGTGCGGAAGATAGAGCGGTGCCAATAGGTATCCAGATATACTAAAAAGCTACTATCGACTGATAGAGTACTGGAATCACTATCGGGTCCTAATATGACGGAACTGGCTCCGAAGCATATCAGGGCGGCGCTTCTCCCTATACTATAATGGTGTAGGGCTTAGAAGTGCTATGTCCACAACTCAAAAACTTCACCAAAGCATTGAATTAAAAGATTATGAATAACCATGAAGAATCAAGTGACATAATACACCAAAGAAAAGTCGATGGTGTTTGGGTTGAAGAAATTATCCCATTTTCTGAAATAGACATTAAACCCAAACGCAAACCAAAGAAAAAGAAAAAAAAGAAACGTGCTAAAGCTAAATCCTTTCATAAAAAATCCAAAAAATTAAAACGCAAATCCAATCCTTTTTATAGATCTCACGAATGGGCAAAAGCAAGATACCAAGCATTAAAAAAATCAAATGGAAAATGTGAACTATGCGGTCGTTCTCCTGCCGATGGAATTACTCTGAACGTAGATCATATAAAGCCACGGCATAAATATCCGAAACTTGCCCTTGACCCTGACAATTTGCAAGTTTTGTGCAGTTCATGTAATTGGGGTAAATATGGGAACGATGAAACAGATTGGAGAAAGAAAGAAGAAGGCATCGGCTGGCTCGATCACGAGAAAGAATGGTCAGGCTTGACAGTCATTAAATAACCACTATGCACACAGCTCATATAAAACCAATTATCCATGAATATAATACGTTTGCCTTTTTATTATTTATGCCCGATTATAAAGATACTATGAAAGGAAACCAAATGAACAATCTAAAATACGACTTCCTCCCAAGAATCTATGCACACGAAGAATCAATACTTGAAGCGTGGAAGAAACATTTTGATTCAATCGGTGTGCCTTATAGAATCACGGATCATGTAGAAAAAGGCGCTGTGGCAAGGCCATACAAAACGCTGTGGAAAGAAAAGCGTGTCTAAATGAAAAAAGCTATCCTCATAATCCTACTAAGGCACACAATCGATGGGAAAGGACCCAAAATGAAACGACTAATTCTAATCGTCTTTTTACTACTTCTTTCTACGGTTCCTGCACGTTCTATAGAACTTGAGGCAAGGGCAGGACAGATGCTTTATAGCGATTCTGAACTTAGGGCCGGAAATACCATTGAATTACGAATCAAGCATAAGGGCGTTTTTGTATTTGGCGGAAGGGATAATTTATTGAAGTATGGCCGTTATTTTAATGTTGATTCTGTCGGTATTGGCTTTGAGTATAGGGTTAATAATAATTTTAAATTTTATCTAATGGCTGGATATTATATGCCTCAATATGACAAAAACAGTTTTAGCAGGGAAGGATTAGGATATGCCCAAAATAGATACTGGGTACCTACACATCATACAACATGGTTCGATTATTACAACGTAGAATTTGACTCAAATATCGGCGGTGAGGTTGGGTTTGATTTTAATCGACGTGTTTGGAAATCTTTATATTTCGGGATCTCTACCGGTTATCGCTATCTGAAAATCAATGAATTTATTTGCGGCTGGAACGACGGGGGCGCCCCTGGTGTTACTGGTTGGCTTTTAGAGCAAAATCGTGATTTTGGTGGATATAAAATATCAGGCTTGGTCGAGTGGAAGTTTTAACGAGAACGCGGTATTTATAGACCCGGAACTTAAATATAAACAGGGGGGATTATGCCATTCACTCCAATCCAAATTAATTACAACACCAAGACACGGCACTCAAAAAACCATGCCTGTCCTAATTACGGCGTGTGCCTTAATGTTGCGGTGAGATTGCATTGGTGGAACTGGACTTGCCATGAATGTCAGCACAAAAACAATGTTGTCGGAATTGACATTATGACGATAGAGAAATGCGTTAATGAAGAAACGGGTTATGATTTTAACGAAAAAGCCATGAGGGACGCGAGGGTATTTTCGAGGTGACGAGATGAATAGATATAGAAAAAAGGTGGTTGAAATCCACAATAGGCATGCTGAAAAAGTGCAAATCCATTGTGACGAATATCATGCACATTCGGTGCTTATGAATTGTCTTGCTGGTCCAACAGAATCCGTTGAGATATGTTATTTGATGGCTTATGTTTTAATACTCGAAGGTCGTCTTAGCAAAATAGAGCATCTTGCGAATATGGGCAGGATAACATGAAAAAGAGGCCACTAAAAACCATGTATTGTGAACATTGGCTGAATTGTAAACGGGATGAGAATTGCAAGGCATGGGAAGATTGTATCCTTTTCAAGTTTAATCCTGATTGTCAGAGTAGTGTTAAAAATTATGATCTGCCGAATCTTGAAAAAGAAATGGATAAAATATGGGCAGGAAAATGAACCGACTTAACCAGCCCGACGACCACTGGCTAATCAAATGGATAATCAGGCCGCTTGTAATTTCGTTAATGATTGCGGTTGCGATTAATGAATTCTTAAAGGCGATATGAAAGGAGAATTATGAAAGTAAATGGTAAAACGTATCCATTGTGGGGCCAATTCGTTGAAAGAAAAAATGAATGGATTGGTGGGAAGTTAAAGGAAATCAATATCGATCCTATTTGTGGGCCTATCGGCGAAGAAACTACAACTAAAATTAAAGATATTGAGCTTGTGCCTAACGGCAAAGAATCCGCTTTTTTTAGAGTGATAGGTGAAGATTTCAGTTGTGGATTTGACGCAAGAAGCGGCGGCGTATCTGGTGGAGAGGGTTGGGGGGATGGCTGGATAGTTCTGGTATCTTCGGGCCAATTTGGATTTAAGTTCGGAATAAAGCAAGCATGATAACCAGCCCTGCCCTTAAAGTCACATGGGGTGCTTTTTGGGCGGGGCAAACCTAAAGGAGGCATTATGCCAACAGGAAGTGAAGTTTCAAAAAGACATTCAAAGCACATTGTTATTGGCGAGGCGGTTGATCGATTGGGCATGGCGAGAAATGGTTTACAAGGCCTGTTAGAGAAAATAACAGGGCAAGACAGTCCGCCACAAGAGGAGTGCGGAGTTGTCAGCGGCGGCCCAAGCCTGTTAAGTTTTCTAAACAAAGCCGATTCAGAAATTTCCAAAACCACCGAGGATCTGAATCGTATCCGGGATGAACTTCAAGCAGCATTGTTTTAACATTTCTGGCGGGTTAAACGACAGGAAGACAGCGGAAAAGTAGAGGACCAATAGGCCAAGTTGCAATTAACGAACACGGTTCCCGCCATCGAAATTCCGCAGAGGTTCCCGGATGAAATAATGCCGGGTGTCAATACCGCAGCGATGTGAAATCCATCGCAACCAAATCTTTAACGTGAAAGGAAAACTATGTTCTACAAATTCAGAGAGTTCTATATCCCGCAAAGAATGGCCGGTGCAATCGAGCGATATATCAAAAAAGGAATTATGCCGGGACCGTTTTTAACAGCAGTATTAGAAAATAACCTGAAAGAAGCGGTCGGGCAGGCTGACGATGAGAACATTAATAACCTTTCGGCCTATTGTGGATACTTTTATAACGAAGCTCCGGCTCCCTGTCAAGGCAGTCCGAAAGCTGTAAGGGCGTGGTGTGTACAGGGCGGGACTGAAGGGGTGAAATAATGCTGGAAAAACCAAAAATAATCTGCGGAAAATGCGGCCACGAATCCCGCTCGACACGTAAATGGAAATGCTCTGAATGCGGGGCACCATATATGGTTATCATTAGATTTAAATTGCAGGATGAAATATTGGAATTAGCGAGGGCGACATGAGTATAGTTAAATGTAGAATTTGTGAATATAAAACCATCTTAGCCCTTGGCTTTGTTGAGCGTTTTGTGCCTGACAAAGAGCCATACGAGGCTGATAAAATTGAAATCTGTGGGCGTGATGAAATCGTGACGATTGAAGGCGTACAAATTGGAATATATTGGTGCGAAAAGTGTGAAAAAATTAGTGATATTTGGGTTGAAAGTCCGGGCAGGGCAGAAAAGAAACCCGCTAAAGATATTGAGGCTGGCTAATGCTTAAACCGTATAATCCTAATAAAAAGAACCGTGAAATATTAGAACGTGCCATGGAGCATATTAAAGCCGTGCTTTATCGGGTTTCCTTGCGGTGGGTTTTTTACCGCTTATTGCAAGAAGGTTTTTATTCCAAAAAAGAACATTATTTAAATTGGAAATCACTTGCGAGTGTTGCCCGGAAACGATTTTATGATGACTGGAATCCGAACACTTTGGTAGATGACACCAGGGGAATTGAGGGGATTTCGTGGGCATATTGGAACGAAGCATCGTTGAGAGAATATTATTTTACTGACCTGCTCAAAAGATCACCCGTCTATTTAGATCATTTTACAGAACAATCCGAAGTAATAATTATTTGTTTTGAGGCCCGGACAATGGCAGATCAGTTTCGTTATTATACAAGACGAATTGACCTTGTACCTTTCGGCGGCGATCCATCCATTCACCTAAAATGGAGAGTTGCCAAGCAGATTGAAAGCGAATCAAAGCTGCATGGCAAGCCCGTCCGGATTTTGTACTTTGGTGATTATGATCCTAAAGGCCAACAAATCGGTGAATCTGCAATGAATGATGTCCGGGCATGGTGCGAGGTTGATTTTCTGTTTACCCATTGCGGACTAACCATTGACCAGGCGCTTGAATATCATATACCCGAAAACCCTGACAAGCCCAACGAATATCAATGGGAAGCCCTGGACGACATCGGCGCTTCTGAAATTATCGGCAATGCTATTTCAGACTACATAGACAACGATATTATTGATGAAATTTTAGAGCGTGAAGAGGTCATATCAAAAGAATTTAAAAAGCAACTAAGGAGATTATGAAACCAGTGTCGGCCCGCATGAAAAATAAACACCGAAATAACGGGGCAGCGGGATGAACCGCTGAAAATGGTGTGAACTCGACACTCACAAAGGAGGACAGATGGCACGAAATAAGGAATATCCATTTTATCCAAAATTGCCGGAAGCGGGAAAAGAAGAAGCGCAGTTAATAATAGATGGCTTTAAGAAAAAGCTGGTCGAAGCTGCCGAGGAAGCTATCAGTAATCTTTATTGCGACATAGTTGTCCATATTGAATCCGATTCGTGGACTAACTATCGGAATGATATGATGGAAGGTTTTAAAGATTATAACAACCGGAAGGTTCAAGGGCAGCATGATTTTAAGGCAATTCGCCAACAGATATACAAAGATTTTCGCAGCGACATTATAAAAGACCTCGATCAAGATAATCTGGAAAAAATTAAAGGATTAGAAGAACAATTAAAATGGGAAAAAGAGCTGAGGTTTAAATACAGATGAAGCTCACAGAAATCCAATGCGAAAAATGCGGCTTTAATCAGTGGGATGTATCACTCAAGAAGCGTGATGATATTCACTGGCAGGACGATATTGTCTGCCCTAATTGTGGGCGGGAATATTGCCTGATTGTGTCGATGCACGATATAAAGGAAATACCATTTTAGGAGGAAATTATGCCATTAAAACGCTTTATATGTCCAGATGGAATAGAGATTAACGTTTCGCATTGCCTAAAAGCATGTCGTTTACTTGAAAGGTGTGCCACAAAGCCCTATTTGCGCCTTATAGGGTATGATCGTGAATGGAGAGGGGTAAGCCCTTCATCGGCAGGAAACGGCCCCAGATTGCTCTATTTGAAAGCCGTAAACGGATATGCTGTTGATCCACAAAATAGGGTTTGGGCGGCTTTTGGAACTTCAACTCACGACAATTTGGGGATGCACAGATATTCTCACAATGTATTATCGGAGCAACCTTTGTCTGATAGCGAAATGAAAGGCATTTCCGATGTGCTTGAAGAAGATGAAAACCTGCTCAACAAATACGTTTTGACGGACTATAAAACATGGGGGTCTTTCAAGGTTGCCAAAGCATTGGGTCTTACCATTAAAAAAACAGATGAGCCTATCATTGAAGATGGCAAGCCTGTTATTTTGAAATCCGGCAAGAACAAAGGCAAGGCAAAAACCAAGATAAAAAGCACCGTAGTCATAGACCCCAGTAAAATCGATCTGAAATCAGAGGAATTACAAATCAATCGTTACCGGATGTTTTTTGAATACAACGGATTTCCCATTTCAAGGATGCAGATTCAGGCGATTCCAAGGGACGGCGGCACGTACATTGCCAAGAATCGGGGCATTGAAAAGAATCTGTATATCATTCCTGTAAACCGTCTGGCTGATACTGAAGTGCTTTTGTTTTACCACGTATTACAGCAAGAAGTTGACATTGCTTTCGAGGACGGTTTTGTCAGAAAATGCAACGATTGGGAATCATGGAAAAATCGGCGCTGTGACGGATACTGCGAAGTTGCCGAAGATTGCAAGTCAATGGACAAAACAAAGGGGGAATAATGTCTGAAACAACTTGCATTGAAACTGAATATGGTGATTTCCATAATTGCAACAACTGTGGTGCGTATGCTCTTGCTGTTGAAGACATAAAACATCACAAAGGTTGTCGCAAAGGTGAATCTAAATATTGGCAAGATTTTTACACTAAAGCAAACCAGGAGGAAACAAATGGAAACACTGGTTGATGTTACAATTAAATCCGTAAAGCCCGGGCCATCCGGTGAAACCGAACATGGGCTTTGGCAAATCCATAACATATACCTTGAGGGACACAAGGAAAAGTTCACCTACTTTGAAAAGGATGGTGAGATGATCCCTGAACCGGGCATGAAAATCAGGGTGTTTGATTACGAGTCCGAGCAAAAGGGTAAGTACATGAACCACACCATTAAGCGCCTGACCTATGCCGATGGTCAAAAGCATAATCCCCGGACAGACACGGAAATACCCAAGAGAGCGCCCCAGGGAATACCCGCACCACAGAATGACCTTGGGCCGGTGTCAATGTATGTGAGCTATCACAAGGACTATGTTATTGCGATTTTGGCAAAGGTTGATGTTGGTGAGCATAGTTTAGAAAATTTTAGAGATAGCACCATTCAGCTTGCCGATGATTTTCTTAATGCATCCATCAAGGCAGGGTTACGGGTTACTCAGGTACCTTCAGCGCAACCGAACACGGACAGGATTGAGATACCGGATGACCCGATTACTGGTGACGAACCGCCGGGTTATATGGATGGGCCAACCCCTGACCCTGAAGGATGGGATGGACATAAAAAATGAATCCCCAAAAGTATCTAAGCAGACTCGAACAAAAAAACCGGGAACTATCTCTCAAAAACAGCGAATACAAAGACCTTTTGATCGATAGAGCCGAAGCCGAAAAGAATCATAGCATAGCCCTTGCACAAAAAACCTTGGAATTGAAAGCAGAGCACCCGGTAACGATAATTAAAAAATTAGCTGAAGGTGACAAAAACGTAGCTGATCTTAAATTCAGGGCAGATGTAGCCGAAGCAATGGTCAAAGCATGTCTTCAGAGTATGAAAAACATCCATGCTGTTATTGATGGAACCCGGAGTACGCTTACTTGGTTGCGCAGTGAGAAGGAGCAAGGTTAATGAAAACATGGATAGATAAGCATCAAGAAAGTTTATGGTCATGGATTACTGATTGCTATAAGGATAAAGGCGATAGCTATAAATTTTGTCAATCTTGCAAGCATAAAGAGGCCTGTGACCGAATGTGGGAAATAGTGCCGAAATGACCCCAATACCAAAACCCAAGACATACCGAAACCCGAAGTATCTTGACTTTGTGCGCTCTCATCCATGCTTGATTTGCGGTAAAGATTCGGTAGCGCACCATGAGAGTGCTACAGGTTTATCGCCCGGGGCAATGGGCAAAAGGTGTAATGATTTGTTAGCAATTCCACTATGCCATGAGTGTCACCAAAAACGGCACGATGAGGGCTACATCACGTTTTGGGTACGGCATGGTGGAATGGTGGGAGAGTCACCGTTTAGCTCAATTAACAGACTCATTGCAGACGGTATCGCCATGCGTGAGCTCATTAAATTGCAATCAGAATGGATTGAAAGGACACCATGAGCAGATACATGGAATTTGATTTAGTCGGTGATACAGGCAAGACAGAAATCTGGAACATCCTTTCAAAATCATCCGAGTTTATTCTTGGTCAGATTAAATGGTATGGTCCTTGGCGGCAATATTGCTTTTTTCCATCTCCAAACTCTGTTTTTAATCCTACCTGTATGGATGATATTAATAAATTTATCAAAGAGCTTATGAGAAAAAGGCGCGAAAAATGAAAAAGCCACGATTTAAAATAGGTGAATGGGTAAGGGCTAAGGAGACAATTCTTTTCGGCAGCAACCATGACCCAAAAGTACCCGAAAGAATTATTTTCAAGCGCAGCGGCGTTAATGGCATTATTGTTGGAGCTGCCACAAGATTTTTAGGCGTCATAAAAACACATGGATGGGAGGGGCAGGCGTGTCTCGAAGTTAAAAAGTCTGTAATGGTCTGGAAAATCCGGCAAGGCTATATGAACAAAGAATACGAAGCATTAGACGAAGATGTTGTTTCCCTTGAAGACTCAGACATAATTCTTTTAAAAAACGATATACCTTTACGATACAATCACGAATGGCATAGCATTGGGGGCTTTGAGCGCCGGGAAGCACTGTCATTAGACAGCAGGGATTTTCCACGAAACAAAAAAGGACAATGGATATGACCCCAGAACTAATTAAATTAGAGCAGGCAATCATAAAAAAGATACGGCCCGGCAAAAGGCTGCTTTGTTCTGCACCGAAAAAAGAAATTCGCAAATGTTTTGCCGAGTACAAAAAGAGCCTTGATAAATCGTGGTGGGAGCGGTGGCGGGAAAAGGTCGGGTTGAAATGATGGATGAAATACCCGATGGTTGGAGATTTTATACAGCAGACAATTCAATCCCTGACAAATGCTCTGTCATGCTAATTCGTGCCGGTCAATATTATTTAAGATGGTTTCAATTGTCTGATGAAGAACAAGAAAAAGTTGGCTTGTATGTTTCGGGGGCCGGATATAGCTTTCATCAAGCTCTTGGAAAAGCAATAGAAGCAGCAAAACCATTTCCAGAATTATATAAAATTTAGAGGACACCATGAAAGCACTAACCGATGGTCAAATCAACGACCTAAATCTAAAGCATGGATGGTTTGAATATGGCGATGCACAATCCGCAAAAACAAAAGCCTTTGTAAGAGATGTTGAGGCTATGTGTGCCGAAAAAGCCAAGGCTGAGCTTGCCAATGCAACGGATTATGCAAAAGCGTTATCGGACGAACTGGACAAGACCAGGACCAACCTTGCCGACACCCGCAGCATATTAGTGCCGGTGTTTCACATTTTGGGCATCAAGTCTCTTGGGTCGTTAAAATCAACGGTGTCTGCGCTGAAAGCCGAGCTTGAAAAAGCGCAAAAGTCAAATGTTAAATGGTATCGAATTGTTGAAAGGCGGGAAAAACAGCTTGTCGAACTGCGGGAAGCTGTGGATTGGTATTTTGAGTGTCTCGCTGCTTATATTTGGTATATGGAAGGTCCGAGGGACGAAACTTCTTGTTATTATTCTTGGGATGCTTCTAAGGAGCTTTGTAAAACATTTGATCACGCCGAGCAACAATTACGGGAAATGATGAATGGTTAATATCAAGTGCAAAAAGTGCGGGAAGATTGAAACATGGCCTATAATCTTAATGCCATATATGTGCTCGGATTGCGGTTGTCAATATTATGAGGCGGCATAAATGAAACGAATCTGCGAGAACTGCGGACAGCATCTCGGGTGGGGTTATTCTTATCCCGGATTGCTTTGTATAAAATGCCGATGGCCAAGGGTGTTCCCAAGATGACGGCAGCCGAAATATTAGCACTTATATTAGTTGCAATCCTGCTTATCATTTTGCGGATCATGCGAAATGTCAGGACAACCAAAATGCCGGGAAGTATTTTTAAGCACGCCCAGGACGAGATGGATGATTACCAAACGCCGGTTGAAGATTTGCGGAACAATGAGAAAATGACAATCAAGATGGATTACCACAAGGGATACGATGACTAAATTCTACATCTTTGCCGGGCTGTGCCTAACGCAACTCGCTGTTTGGGTTTACGCTAATTCCGGTTGGCAGGGTCAGCTATTTGGGGTTTCGTTGTATGGGGCTGCTGTGTTTGGGGCCTGGCTTGGGAGTCGTAAATAAATGCACTTTATTGGGTGAGGGGGGATTATGTATAAAATTGATAAAGACATTCCTATACCAACCAACTACGTGAAGTTTCCGTTTGGTAACATGGTAGTGAAAGATTCGTTTTTTGTGCCTTTGGGTAACAGGTCAAAAGAGAGCATACAGGCTTCTGTAATGGCAAGCGCAGCAAGTCGTTTCCCGGAAAGGCGCTTTCTGACCCGTTTTATCAAAGACGAAAACGGGGTGCGTGTTTGGAGAATTGAATAGAAACGCAACTATATACTTAGCAAATTGATAGCAACTAAAGCTATTCACATGATTAAATCAACCATACTAAACGCACTCTTTCTGATCGGCATACTAATCCTGCTATTCTTTTACTCATTCTTCGGGGATGTGCTGATTGAGTGGTTAGCTAAGATTTTTCATCTCAAACCAGGAATGTTTATTAATTAAAGGGGGAAATTATGAAAAAGTTATATATTTCCATAGGCATGTTGTTGATTGCCATTGGCGCTTTGGTTTTTACAATCACAATAATGGGTGGCGCAAGCATAAAATATGATTATAAAAATACTCCACACAGCAAAACCAAAAACCTTATTATTAGCTTAGATTCAGACATTGATTCATTGACTGATTATTTGGTGGAGAGATGGCACCAAACACCCAAAACAGATTTAGAAAAAAAATATTATAACCAAAGCAGATCAAAAAAACAACTTCGGGGAGTTGCCAGACACTACAAAGATGTGGCTCTAAATATAAGGCATGTTGCTATCGTAAAAACGCTTGAAAGTAGGTTTGAAGGGATTGTTATTCCCCAAGCCCACAAAATAACACTTACAAACGCAACCGGATTAAGCTCGACAATATGGCTGGATGCAAAAGGTGAAGTAGACGGCATTACTACATATTGATCAAGCAGCTTGCGCCCGGGAGGTTCTTTTGAAAATTATACGAGTATTGATTAGTTTGCCATTTATACCCATTGTGCTGATGTTAAGATTAATAAGGCCGTGGTTTTTAATCCGGTGGGGGCCATTGAATTCATCAAGGATCGGGCACATGGTGGGCAACAACGAAACGTATTTTTATGGGGAAAAACCGGAGCAACGATACTTTGACATATTTTATGCCAATAAACCGATTGCCAATTATCAGCTATTAAAAATGCTGAAACGTGTTTTGAGGGTGTGGCCTGAATGGATGATGCGCTTTGTTGTTCGTGCAAATCGGCTCATTTTTGGGTACGAGAAGCACGAAATAACCACCCCTGCCCGTGTTGATGCATGGAAGTTACCATATATTAATTTTACCAAGGCAGAGGAAAAAAGGGGAAGTCGTGAACTCAAAAAGATTGTATTCCCACCGGACACTCCATTTGTTTGTCTTATAATTCGTGATTCGGCGTACCTGAAGTCACATATTCCTGATGCGGATTTTGGGTATCACGACTACAGGGATTGCGATATTGATAATTATGTTTTGGCGGCTGAAACTCTTGCAGAACGAGGATATTATGTGTTCAGGATGGGGACTAAAGTTGAAAAGGAATTTAAGTCCGACCATCCAAGGGTGATAGACTACGCCACGACCATGAGAAGCGATTTTATGGATATCTACCTTGCCGCCAAGTGTGCTTTTTGTATCTCAACGAGTACGGGCCTTGATTCTGTTCCCATTGCGTTTCAGAAGCCGGTAGTTATAACAAATCTAATTCCGTTTATTCATACAAAGGTATCAAATGAGCGGATCATTACAATTCCAAAGCACATCCTTATGAACGGCGAAAAGTTGATGTTCAGGGAAATGCTTAAGTTTAGAAGTTTGAAGGCAGAGGGCTACATTGATGTTGAACTGGTTGAAAATACGCCCGAAGAAATTAGGGATGTAGTGATTGAAATGGACGACAGGATTCAGGGTGTATGGGACATTCAAGAAGGTGACAACGACAGACAGAAACGCTTTTGGCGACAATTTCCTTTTGACTCAGGCAGGGTAGAGTCATCAAGGATTGGTGCTAATTATTTGAGGGACCATGAGGGGTTGCTATGAAAAAGCCAACAATAGTATGTCTATGCGGTTCGACAAAATTCAAGTCAACATTCATTCAGGCTAATTTCTTAGAAACCATGCGGGGAAACATTGTCTTGTCTGTGGGATGGTTCAGCCATGCAGACAAAGATATTTATGCTCCAACCGAAAAAGAAAAAACGGAATTAGACGAACTGCATTTTAGAAAAATTGACTTGGCAGACGAAGTATTGATTTTGAATTTAGGTGGGTACATAGGAGAAAGCACCCGCAATGAATTAGAATATGCCAAAAGGCAAGGCAAAATTATACGCTTTTTGGAGAACGGAAAGGAATAAGGCCCATGAAAACACTAATAATAGGCGGTGATTCCAAGATAGGCAAGGCGCTCAAGAAGGCCATTCCCGATGCCGCGGTAACATCGCGCCGTAAGGGGGCTGAAATTCTCTTTGACTTAGAAGATCCAGGATTTCTCCCCGCCGCCGATGCTGTTATTCTTTGCGCTGGCATATCAAAGATTAAAGAATGTGATGATGACCCCGAACTTTCTTGGCTTGTAAACATACAGACGCCTCTATGGCTGGCAAAGTATTACAACCCAAACCTGTTTATCTATCTGTCAACCGATTTGGTTCATACAGACATTTTGTACGGAAGACAAAAAAAGGCGGTAGAGGAAAGCATCAAGGCCGCAAACCCCAATGCGGTAATTTTGAGAATGTCGCGTGTTGTCGAGAATGAAGAAGACATAGACGCATGGTTGGCGGGTAACTATGAAGTTTACAACGTGCCGGTAACAATGGACACGCTTGTAGCGGTGATTAAAAAATGCTTAAAACGATGATTGTAAACTTTGTTGGCAACCCCTCCGAATGGGAAATATTAATATTTCAGGTGGCGATGTGGGTGGGTAATATTGCAATAATTATTGTGGTTATGTCTTCTCTGGTAATTGTTGCAATGGCCGTGACTAAGGATTAAAAAAATGAAAACTTGCCCGACTTGCGATAGCGCAGAGTTCAAAACCCTGATCCGGTTTGATTCGGCACACTTTCAATACTGTACTGAATGTGCGGTTATATCCATAGACCATCACACCGACTATACCAAACAAGGATGCACGGCTAAACTGCCTGATTACGCCACAGAAATTATCGACTCATTGCAAGCAGGGTTTAACGAACTTATAGTTGAAGTCGGATGTAACGACGGTGCGCTACTGTCCATGATGAAAGATAGAAGATACACTAACCTGTTGGGCATAGACCCCTCTCAGCGTTGTGGGAAGATATCCACAGGCGTTACCATAGAAAACATATATCTTGACCAGCGTTCGGCAGGCAGGATACTCAAAAAGCATGGCTCTGCATCTGTGGTTATTTGCCGACACGTTGTCGAACACGCCACAGATCCTAACGAGTTTTTAAGAGCAATCTCAACAATCCTGAAACCTGATGGCATGTTGATACTCGAAACGCCTAATTCAGACGGGATACTGCGAGAGCTTAGGTGTCACGAATTATGGAAACAACACCGCCACCTTTTCAATGTTCGCAACCTGACAAGGTTGGTGGAAAAGCATGGGTTCTCATTGTCGAGACATACAATACGGTCAACCACCACAGAGAATATTATATTATGGGCAAAGCTTTTCAGGTGTCCTGAGACATCTTTGTGCGAATCGTTTGAGTCTCGGTGGAAAGCATACCGCAGTAAATTATTGAACTTGTCTGAATCATGGAAACGTCCCGTGGTATGCATAGGCGCTGGACATCCACAGGAGGATTTTGTTAGATACACAGGATTGTCGGTGGATATTTTTATTGATGATGACATTAAAAAAGTCGGGAAGTCTTTGTTGGGGAAACCAATAATCAATACCGACATGCTCACAAAGCCTGGAACTATTTTAAGAACGGCTTTTGGGTATCCTGATTGGATGGATGAGGTCTGCGGCGCGTTTCCCGGCGTGGAAGTGGTGAATGTTTATAAGGGGGTTGAATGAAAAACCTAATTACAATAGCACTAATCCTGCTTATGGCGGGGAGTGCGTGGGCAAATGGCGATGGTTACGATTGGAGCAAAGCGGCCAAAGAAACCACAGAGGCTTTAAGGCCTGAGAATGAGCTGGTCCGAGAAGAACCCAAAGAAGAACCTGAGTGCCAAGACGAAGCACGGCGTGAAGCTATGTCAGAAGGGCTTAAATGGCTGAAAAAGGAAGTTGAGAGGATTGTTGATGAATCGTGCGAATGAAAAAGCTAATCCCCATAGCCTACACAATATCTCTGCCGTTCAAAATAATCGCCGCGATAGTCGTTCTGCTGGTGTACTATTTCAAGGCAGGGCGGGAATTGTATTACACGATTTGTGAAATGACGGGATGGTGAAAAATGGATAAAGACAAAATAGAATTAGTACAAAATATCGGCAATGAAATTTGTGAGGGTTGTGGGCCGGACAGGGATTGCGAGGAAGAGCCTTCTGGGTGCTTTCGCGTTATTAGTGCCATTGCCTTCCTTGATGTATATCTCGAAGCCGTGAAAGGAAAGGGCGATGCGACAAATAGATGAAGCTTTAAGTCGGTTGAAAAAGGAAAAGGAAGATCTGCCCGAACATTTAAAAGAGCCACTTGCTGCCGATTTGGAAAATTATATTAGTCTTGTCCAGGAATGGTCAGACAAATTTCAATTTAAAATGATGGCTTTAATAAAGGCTAAAGAACAGGTCGATGAAGGCAAGGTCGGAAGATAGCCGTGAAAGGAAAAGATGGCTAAAAAGAAGGTTGATTGGTCATGCTTTAATTGCAGGCATCATTTTGTAGTTACAGCAGGCCGCAAATGTCAAAGAAATAATAGGTGGATTTGGGTGCCGGATCTAAAAGCGCCTGAATGGTGCAAAGGAAAAGAATGATGGAGAAATTTGAGAGGTGGTTTAAATCGCAAGAAGAACGAGAGCTGACTCCGCACGAATGGGTGCAAGAAGCATGGCAAGAAGCCACCAAACAACGCGACGCTCAATACGAATTGATGGCTGGACATACCAAGCTGTCTATCAGGGAAGATGCTGTTATTGGGGAGCGCAAAAGGATTGTGGATGATTTGAGGGAATGGGCGAAAGATCCAGACCTGAAACGAATGGCGGTTTATTTTGTGCCCTCTTTTGTTTTAAAAATAGCAAATCGTATTGAAAGGGACGGCACAGAATGAAGGATTCAATTCAAAAAGCAATTAATATTGTTGAGAAGTCGCGGCAATCACACATTAAATGGGTAAAACATTTTGAGAAATGGCCAGAAGATCAAGCTTTAGTTAAAGATAAAATTCATTCACTTGTTGAGCAAAAGGAAATAGTAGCAGAATACACCGAGGTTTTAAGCGTTTTAAAAGAAGCAAGCAAAACAAAACAGCGGGCTATAGATGATGTTCGGGATGTATTCAAAGAAAACAAACTTGAGCTAAAAGATGTAGACGATTTTGAGGATGTAGAAAATTTCTTTGATTGGCTTGAGGGTGAATTAATAAGCCGTATCGAAAAGGACTCAAATTGAAAGCCGTGACCATAATATTTCTGAACTACTTGGTTTGGTTCGTGCTTTTTTGGGTCATGTTGCGCAAAGGGTCGAAATGAATGAACTTAAAAGCCTCAAAAAAGATAGTGAAATGATAGGTCAAAAATTTAGTCGTCTTTCTGTAATTAAATACGCGGGCAAGGATGGTCATGGAAGCACAACGTGGAAATGCCTTTGCGATTGTGGGAAAACGAAAATTATAGTAGGTTATAGTCTGAAAAGAGGAAACACTAGGTCCTGCGGCTGTTTTAGGACTGAATTGTTGGCTAATAGAAAATTGACTGGTTTTACGGAAAAAAAATTAAGAGATTTATATATTTCTCAGAAGTTAACCATTGTGGAAATAGCGGAAAAATTATCGGTAGGGCCAACCACTATTCATAATAGGTTGATAGAGCATGACATAAAGAGGCGCACACAGTGGTATGGTCCCAAAAAACCCCACCAGAAAAAAACTGAAAACAAATGGAGCAAAACTCACCTAAAATTAATAAATTTAAGCAAGTCAAAGGTGAATAAACCCGAAGCAATTTTAGCAAAAGAGAAAGCAGACAAGATTTATAATAAGCATCTTGTGTGTAGAAAAGTTTGTTTTCCTGTGAG
>SDBV01004890.1_pt1 | contig 19049 bp, 14 predicted proteins | sample 2277081 | NCBI WGS metagenome assembly SDBV01 (sample SAMN10402039, study PRJNA504765) | marine sediment metagenome | isolation source: marine sediment core GS10_PC15, 223 cmbsf | place: Arctic Ocean: Southern Knipovich Ridge | collected 2010
GCGGCAGTGATCGCCATTTGAGTGACTTGGACGGCCTTTTCTGTGTGAAGATGGGTCGCAGCTAGCACAAGCTGGGTAGGAATTCCGTTTAGTGGGTCATCAATTGTAAGTTGCGGCACTAGTCACCTTTTCGGCGGGGCGGAGTTGGGAGTTGCCAGAAAAACTCGCCACACACGGACCTTGCTCACCATTGACACGTGGCCGCCCGCCTTGTACGCTGGCCGTGGGTATTGCGATCGAATCTCTTGGGCGGACGTAACATGCCAATCCACGCTCAGTGCCCGAGTTGCGGACGCAAGTTTCAGGCCCCCGACAAACTGTCGGGCAGGCGGGTGAAATGCCCCAAGTGCTCGGCGGTGATTCAGCTCGAAGGCGACAGGCCGCAGACCGCTCGGCAGGCGCCCTCCGGCCAGCAGCGGCGGCAGACGTCCGGCCCGGCCGAGCAGCCCGGCCAGAAAGCCGCCCAATGGTACGTCAAGACCGCCGACGACCGGCAACTTGGCCCGATGCCCAAGAGCCGCCTGGACGCCCTGGTCGCCGAGGGTCGCCTGGACGGCTTCTGCCATCTTCGCCGGGAAGATCGGCAGCAGTGGCAGTGGGCCGAGGCCGTCTATCCCCAGTTTGCCCTGCCCACCGACGCCGAAGTGAAGGGCGAGGCCCAAAGCACCCCGGCCGAGGTCGACGTCCCGACCGTGGTACCGCAGTCCGAGTCTCGACTCCGCCCCTGCCCCGACTGCGCCAAGATGGTATCGAAACAGGCAAGCCGCTGCCCGAGCTGCGGCTGTCCCCTGGCCGTGGCGGATGACCAGACAGACCAGCCACCTTCGGCCGTCGCAGCTTCACGGGAAACAAGCCCGGCAAAGCGAAACAAGACGGGGCTGCTGGTTGCCGCAGCGGTTTCTGCCGTGCTGCTGATCTGTGTGCTGGCGACCGTCGCAGGATTCGCGATCAAGAGCATGCTCAGCGCCCCCGCCGACCGGCCCCAGGAGCCAATTGCCGCAGAACCAGCGGAGGCCGAAACAGCCACGCCCGAAGAGATGCAACAGTGCATGGAGGAGGCCGCCGCGGCAGCAGCCAAGCAGGTCGACGACTCCCACAGGAAGGTTCACGCGGTCAACACGCTGTTGGGCCAGGCCGATCAGAGCATGGATCTGATCCGGGCGCTGGCCGAAGGCAACTTGGACGCCATCCCCGAGGCCGAGCCTGCCGCCGAAACTGAAGACCGCTCGTACCAGTCGCAGTACCAGCCGCTCTACGAAGAATGTCTGGCCTACCTCCGCACGAACGTCCCCGCCGCCGAGTTCGATCGCTCCAAGGTTCGGGACCTGGCAGACCGTTGGGCGGAAGCCAAGCTTCAGCCGCTCCAAAAGGAACTGGAGAAGCAGTTTCCCACGCAACTGGAATTCTAAGCGGCGTCAACAGAGAACTTCGCACTCTGCAAAACAGCGCCGCCCGGCAGCGCTATCAGCCCGTTGAAAAAGCTGTAGGAGGCGACTCCAGTCGCCGATCGAACGACCAAAACTCCGCAAATCGGCGACTGGAGTCGCCTCCTACAATCAGATGCACCAAGAATCGGTGGTTTCTCTACGGGCTGTTATCAGCCAACCGAAGAATGCAAAGCGGTTCATCTACAAGCTCCCGGGATCGACTCATCGGCACCTGGCTGATCCTAGCGCTGGTGGTGCTGGTGGGCGTGGGACTCTGGAGAACCTCCGGCCGCCGCACCGCTGAGCGGGTCGCCCCCCACCGAGTCCTGGTCGTCCACCGGTGCCGGGCCGTGATGGGAACCACCTGCACCCTGGCGGCCGTCGTACCACCGGAAAAACGGGCACGCGCCCGGCAGGTCCTGCAAGAGGCCGAAGCCACCCTCCGCAGCGTCGAGGCCCGCATGAGTAGCTGGCTGAAGGACTCCGAGATCGGACGGCTCAACGCCGCCGGCACCGGCCAGGAAGTCTCGCTCTCGCCGCAGACCCTCGAGGTTCTCCGCACCGCCCGCCGGGCCCACGCGCAGACCGCCGGGGCGCTGGACGTCACCTGTCGCCCGCTGATCGAGCTCTGGCGAACCGCCGGCAAAGGCGGCGTGCCGCCCACCAAATCGCAACTGGCCGACGCCCGGGCCGCCTCCAACTGGGAGCTGATCGAACTGACCGACAGCGGCGCCAAGAAACGCCGCGCCACGGTCTGCGTCGACCTGGGCGGGATCGCCAAGGGTTGGGCCATCGACCGCGCGGCCGACGTTCTGCGGGAGGCCGGCCTCAGCGGCGGCATGATCGACGTCGGCGGCGACCTGGTCTGTTTCGGCCGGCCGCCCTCCGGCGACCGTTGGCCGGTCGACGTCAAGCACCCGCTGGGCCCCGGCCACCTGGCCAAATTGCGGCTCTCCGGCGGCGCCGTATGCACCAGCGGCGGTTACGCCCGGTTCACCGAAATCGCGGGCCGCCGCTACAGCCACATCATCGACCCCCGCACCGGACAACCCGCCGAGGCGACCCTCTCGGTGACCGTCGTTGCCGACGACGCGGTGACCGCCGACGTCTGGGCCACCGCACTGAGCGTATTGGGAACCGACGGCCTAAAGAAGCTGCCCGAGGGAGTCGAGGCCATGATGATGGTGGGCACCGAGAAGGATCATCGGATCGTTTGCACCGTCGGATTCCGCCGCGTGTTGGGAGAGCCGCTGCCGGAGGGGCTCACGGTCTGGGAACCGAACAAAGAATAAATGACCATCCGTGTGTAAAGCCGCCGTCAGTGGCGGCGGAAGACCGCGACCAATGGTCGCGGCTTTACAATCGGGACAGAGCAAAGTCGGGCGTGGCCTATTCTTCTTGCTCTTCAGCCGGTTCGTCGAGCAGCATATCAGTACCCGGCTCGATGCCGTAATTGCCCGGCTGCCCACCATCGTCGCACCGGTCGGACCCCACACTGTAGAGCGCGTAGCCCTTGGCGTCGCGGCGATAGACGAGCGGTTTTCCGCTAAAGGGGTCCTGGGGCACTTCCGAGAGATAGTCGGGGACCAGATCGGCCAGCATCTCCGGCGGCTCGCCGTTCTCGACGCAGTAGCTCCGCAGGGCCAGGCCGCAGATCAGCAGCCGGAGCCTCGCCTGGCAGCGGTGATCGGCCTGTTGGAGCGCGGGGCGCAGGTACGATTCGGAGCCGGCGATCATCGAGAGCCAGTCGATCAGATTGACTTCCCAGCCGAAAACGATGCGTTCCCAAAGCTGATCTCGAGCCCAAACGTCTTCCAGCGGCTCCCGATTGGCATTCAGCCTTCTCAGGGCGTCCATCAACTCGCGACATTGCTCAGGTGTCAGCGTGCCTCGTAAGTCGGTCAAGCCCTCCACGCCGATCCCATTGAACGCTTGTCCAGCGAGCCAATCGATGACCATGCCCCCATGGCTTCCGGCCTGTCCGAGACGGATCGAATCCAGATAGCTCTTGACGGCGTCGACTGGGCGGCCTTCCAATTCGGCCAGTTTTCCTTCGGCCCAGAAAGCTCGCGCAAGTTGCCGAAGCCCTTGCACCCTCGGGAGATCAACCTCGACGTAGGAACTAGAAAACTGTACCGGCACAATGCATTGGCGGTCCAGCCCGGCGCGGGCGGTATCCAGAGCGGGACCGTAACGTGCAAGGAACACCTGAAGCTGTTGGGGGGTGGCCGTGTCAGCGTCCGGTACGTTGACCTCCATGAGTACCTTGCCTGCCTTCAGCAGATCGGGGTATCCGTTGGGATCGGGCAGGACAGTTTCCGGCGGATCGGGAGCCAGGGCAACCAGCACATAGAAGGCGGCGGTGGGTGGAAATACGATCAACAGCGAGAGCAAGACAATGGCGACCTTGGCCAGACGCCTGATCCTCGGGCGGGTTGCTCGGTCAGCGGGACTTGCCGTTGCGGACCCACGCCTGGTGCCTGCCAGCCATCCGGACGCCCGCAAAACTGCCAGCCAACCCGCCATCACCGCCGATGTGGGGACCAGGCACAAGACGATCAGCCGCAGCCACAACCGACGGTGGCCCAGCGCCACCCAAACGGCAGCCAGCGAGGAGATACCCAAACCAAGGCCACCCAGTCCGACGGAGGCCAATCCGGAAACGTCGAAGAGAAGGAACGAGAGGCTCCCCGGATTCTGAACATGCGCGTCAGAAGGTACGTTGACCACCACGGCAACAACGACCGCAACGACCACGGTCAGCAGCAACAGATCCAAAAGAGAGAACTGTGGCCTGATGCGAAGGCGCGTCACGTCCTGGGATTCCCCGTCCGGGCCGACGGCCCGAACACGGCCTCGAAAGGCTCTCAGCAGCATCAGGGGCAAGATCACCACCGCCGACTGGATCGCGAAGAGCAGCAGCGGCTCGTAGGCGGGAATCAGCAAGAGCAGCAGCAGAATTCCGCCGATCACGGCCACCCGCAGGAACCAGTGGGGCCGGCCCAGGCCGGCCCAAATGGCCAGCAGCCCAACCAAGCTATAGGCGGCCACGGTGAGCATCACCAGGAGAACGATCTCGTCGTTGGAAGGAGACATTGCTGTTTCAATGGCTACCTGTAAGCCGGAACGCGGCTCATAGGCGGGAACTAGCAAGAGCAGCAGCAGAATTCCGCCGATCACGGCCACCGGCAGGAACCAGCGGGACCGGTTCATGCCGGCCCAGATGGCCAGCAATCCAACCAGGCTGTAGGTCGCCACGGCGAGAATCGCCAGGAGAACGATCACGGTATTGGAAGTGAACATCGCCGTTCGAGCGAGTGTCTGGAACCCGCAGGGCGTTGCCCTCCGGCTATTGGTTCTGAAGCAAGACTACGCCGCACACGGGTAAGTCTACCCTCGCCATTCGGTGTCGTCGACCGTGGTCTTGAAGTCGACTTCTACGCGCTCGGGAAGCTCTTCGCCGGCGACCGCGGCCAGGTCCTCTGCGGTGGGCTTGCCTACGTAGAGCATGCTGGCGCGGGGGCACTTCTGCCGGGCCAGCGCGAAGTCGGCCTCCTCGGTGTAGCGGTCGTAGTCGACCATCGGCAGATTGCCCTCCATGGCCATCAGCGCGGCGTTGCGGCTGCAGGCCGTGCAGCCGATGCAACCGACCGTGCAGACCGCCTTCACGTCGGGACCCTTGTCCTGATTGGAACAGGCCACCACCAGCATCTGCTCGATCTTGAAGGGGACCATGGTGATGATGTTCCGAGGGCAGATCCGGGCGCAGGCCTTGCAGCCGATGCACTTCTGGTAATCGACCGTTGCCAGGCCGTGGATGACGTGGATGGCGTCGTAGTCGCAGGCCCGGGTGCAGTCGCCCGATCCCAGGCAGCCGTAGGTGCAGCCCTGTACACCGCCCACCAGGTTGGCCCCCGCGCAGGTCGTTTCGCCCTGGTAGGGCACCCGCTGGAGACGATCTGGGAGCTTCGCCGCGCAGTGGACCACGGCCCGATAGGGAAAGGTCTCGCTGACCTCGACGCCCATGATCTGGGCCAGTCTTTTGGTGCAGCCGGCACCGCCCGGGGCACAGAGGCTGACGTCGGTATCGCCCCGGGCCACGGCCTCGGCGTACTCTCCGCAGCCGACGAAGCCGCAGCCGCCGCAGTTGGCCCCGGGCAGGACCTCGATCAGGGCCTCGACCTTGGGATCGACCTCGACGTGGAAGGCCCGATTGGCCCAGCCCAGCACGTAGGCCATGGCCACGGCCAGCAGCGCCAGGACGGCGGCCGCCAGAATTATGGTGATGATCGTAGCGAGAGAGAGCATGGGTGGTGGGTCCTAAGTGTGGAGCGGGGAATGAGTGCCGTGCTCCTTTCTTGAATATCGAATGTCGAACAAGGAATGTCGAAGTTTGAAGGGGAGTATTGCGCGCTATCCTTCATCCTTCGACGTTCCTTGTTCGATATTCGACATTCCGTTGAGGATCGCTGTCTCCTCGCCAAGTGATGAAGTCGTTTCGCGGTTGATTGCCTTTTCGATTCCCTTGTCCACTCCAATAAATCCCATAAACGCCATGGCCATGATACCGGCGGTGATCAGGGTGATTCCGGCGCCGACCAGGGGCTTGGGTACGTCGCAGGTGTCGAGTTCCTCGCGGATCCCGGCCATCAGCGAAATGGCGATCGTAAAGCCCACCCCGCCGCCGACGGCCAACGTCAGCGCCTCGTGCAGCCCCCAGAGATCCGTGGGGTCCTGCAGCCGCTTCATGATCTCCAGGCAGGCGAAGAGGATGGCGCAGTTGGTGGTGATCAGCGGCAGGAACACGCCGAACGACTTGTACAACGGGGGAAAGAACTTCCGTACGTACATCTCTACGAACTGCACCGAAGAGGCGATCACGAAGATGTATATGATGTAGCTCAGCACGGAGAGGTCGACCGTCACGTCCGGGTTGCCGCCGGCGATCTTCCATACCCAAGTCGGCAAGGGTGCCTCCGGCCGCAGGATAAAATACGTAAAGGTCCAGCTCAGCAGCGCCGCAATCGAGATCACGAAGGTCACCGCGCAGCCCATCCCGAAGGCCGTATCGACTCGCCGGGAAACGCCCAAAAACGGACATATCCCCACGAAGTAGTGCAGCACGAAGTTATTGATCAGGGCCGCGGCAATGCCGATCTGGATCAGGATGACCAGTGTTTCCATCTCTTTTTCTTTCTCGTTCCCACGCTCTGCGTGGGAACGTCCTTGCTCTTAGTCCGTTCGACGCGGAGCGTCGCGGCCCCTCGTTCCCACGCAGAGCGTGGGAACGAGGGACTTCTCACCCGCAATGAGTTCCCTTCTGCCCCTGCTTCCGCCGCTGGCCGAACCACTCGGCCACCCCCAGCAATAGCCCCAGGGTGAGGAAGGCCCCCGGCGGCAGCACCATGATTCCCCAGTTCGGCCACCACCCGGAGATCAGCGGCAGTCCGAACCAGGTGCCGGATCCGAGGATCTCGCGGACCGTGGCGATGCTTCCCAGGGCCAGCGCGAAACCCAGCGACATCCCCACGCCATCGGCAATCGCCACACCGATACCCTGCTTTGAGGAACAGATTTCGCAGCGGGAGATGATGATGCAGTTGACGATGATCAACGGGACGTAGGGCCCCAGCGTCTTGCTCATCTGGTAGAGGTAGGCGGCCAGGAACCGGTCGGCGATGGTCACAAAGGTGGCGATGGTGAGCGTAAACACCAGGATCCGCAGGTGGGGCTTCAGCAGCGGTCGGATCAGGCTCACAATGATGTTGGCCGAGATCAGCACGAAGGCCGTGGCGGCGGCCATGGTCATCGCCGGCTTCATCGCACCGGTTACCGCCAGCGTGGGACACATCCCCAAAAGCTGCCGATAGACCGGGTTCTCCGGGATGATCCCGCCGATCAAGCGTTCCAGTGCGGTGGGCTCTTCTGCTGCCATGATCTGATTCCGGTCCTGCGCACTTACGACTTGTCGAACAACAAGCCCGCCTTCAACAGTTTCTTAATCGCCCCTTCCCAACAGCCCCTTCCCAACAGCCCCGCCCGGGAGGGCGGGGTTCCCGGGTATCAACACGTCCAACCCCGCCCTTCCGGGCGAGGCTATTCTCCCCAAGTGCTATGTTTGCTTCTCGAGAGCCACCTAATCGCCCCGTTCGCTCGGCTGGCTGCCCGGCCCCGCCGCCGGGTCCAAACTGAGTTTTAGAATCGGTTCCCTCAGATTCTGGATCGCGTGGTTGACGATCTCGGCCACGCTGTCCGAGGAGATTGTAGCCCCGGTCAGGGCCCGGATCTCGTTACTGCCGGCGGTCGGCTCCACCTTGACCACTTCCAACTTTTCCTGGGCCGACTTGCCGGCGAACTGTTTGAGGAACAGCTCCGGGCTGGTGATGTTGTCGCCCACCCCCGGGGTCTCCTTCTGATCCAGCACCCACAGCCCGGTGATGGTGGAAAGCTCCGCATCCAGTCCGATCAGCACTTCGATACGGTCTGCGAATCCCATCCCGCTGGCCGGCAGGACCCAGCCCCTCAGTTCGCCGTCGACGAAGGCCTGGTAAACACGGTACTCCTTCTTGTCCCGCTGCCCCGTGACCGGCTGTTCCTTGATGTCGACCTTCTTCTGATCCGGCTCGGCAATTTCCACCAGGGCCGGGATCTTGCTGTAGGTCTCCTGCCTCTTGTTCTCCTCGATCAGCGGTCCCAGGGTGCTCTGCACGCCGGCCAGCGCCCCCCCGTAGAGCAGCGCCAGCAGGATCACCAGCCATGCCTGGCTGATGTACGACCAGGCCCGCGTGACGACGCTGCCTTTGTTGGGTGCTTCATTCATTATTCTATAGGGCTTTCTTAGGCTCAGGCTTTTTCGGGCAACGGCCCTCCCAGTGGCCGGGGGATCGTCCAGCGGTTCAACAGCGGTACCGCCGCGTTCATCACCAGCACGGCGAACATCACACCCTCCGGATAACCGCTGAACAGACGGATCATCACTACCAGCAGACCGATCCCCGCGCCGAAGATGAATTTGCCCTTGGGGGTCAGCGGGCTGGTGACCGGGTCGGTGGCGATGAAAAACGCGCCGAACAACAGGGCACCGCTGGCCAAATGGTGCAACGCAGTAAAGGGCGTCAGACCGCCCCAGTGTGCCGCCGCGGTAAGCAGTCCCGTGGCCAACACGACCCCTGCGGGAATCTCCCACGACGCCACCCGTCGAACACACAGGTAGATGCCTCCGGCCAGCAACGCCAACGCGCTGATCTCGCCCAGCGACCCGTTGACGGTTCCCAGAAACAAGGGCAGTAACTCCCGGTCAGCGTCTTCTTTGGCGTCGGTCAGCGGCGTGGCCTGGGTCACGAGTTCCATATTGGGCTCGATAGCCTCGTAGGCCGAGGAGCCCATTTGGGTGGCGAAGCTGAGCATCACAAAGGCCCGGCCCACCATGGCCGGATTGAAGATGTTGCAGCCCAGCCCCCCGAAGACCACCTTGCCCAGCCCGATCGCCGCCACCGACCCGATCACCCCGATGTACACCGGGGCGTTGGCCGGCAACGATAACCCCAAAATCACCCCGGTCACCGCGGCCGAGAAGTCGCCGATCGGCGCCGCCCTGCCCCGCATCAGGGTGAATCCCAGCTCGGCAGCCAGACAACTCAGCACGCACAGACCCACCTGGACCACCGCACCCCAACCGAAGACCACCACGGCCATCAGCATCGCCGGAACCAGGCCGATCAGCAGGTCGACCATCATCCGGCGCGTGGTCAGCGCAGAGTCGGACAGGTGCGGCGACGGCGCAACGTGGATCTCCACTGCCGGGGCCGCCTCCGCGTCCGAATCCTCAGGTTGTGTCGGGGCATCGGCTTTCGCCATGGGATCGCACTCGCCAGTCGTTTAGCCGCCGCGTCTACGCGGCGTTGTTTTCCGTTTCCCGGCGTGGCCGCCGGGGCTAAACATCCTGTAAAACCATCACTTTACTCAGCCGTATCAACTGCACCAGCGGCAGGCAGGCCGGACAGGTATACGCACAACATCCACATTCCATGCAGGCCGCGATGTGGTACCGCCGGGCAAGATCCGGATCACCGGCCCGAGCGGCCAACGCCAGCTTGGTGGGAACCAGTCGCATGGGGCAAACGTCCACACACCGTCCGCAGCGGACACAGGCGGTCTCCCCTGCACTGCGGACCTCCTGGTGTGTAAGCACCGTAATCCCGCTGGTCCCCTTGGTAACCGGCACCTCCAGGCTGCCGAGGGTAAAACCCATCATCGGTCCGCCGGCCACCACCCGCGCCGCCTCTTCTCTCAGCCCGCCGCAAAACTCGATCAACTCGCCGTAGCTAGTTCCAATCGGCACCAACAGGTTCTTCGGCTGCACGATGCCCCCACCCGAAACCGTGACCACGCGGTGCGTAAGTGGCCCGCCGCGAACGACCGCCCGGGCCAGCGCCGCGGCGGTGCCCACGTTGACCACCACCACTTCCACGTCCAGCGGCAGCCCACCGGTGGGGACTTCCCTGTCCAACACGGCAGCCACCAGTTGCTTCTCGCCGCCTTGCGGATACTTCGTATTGAGCACCCGTACTTGCACGCCCGTCTCGCCGGCCGCCACAGCGAGGGCCTCCACGGCCTTGGGCTTGTTGTCCTCCACACAGACGATCACCTCCGAGGCGCCGGTGGCCCGCTGGGCCAGCAGGGCCCCCGCGATCACCGCCGCCGGGGCCTGGAGCATCAAGCGGTAGTCGGCCGTGAGGTAGGGCTCGCACTCGCAGCCGTTGACCAGCAGCCAGCGGATCGGCCTCTGTTCGTTTCTGGTCAGCTTCACGTGAGTGGGAAAGGCCGCCCCGCCCAGACCCACCAACCCGGCCTGCCGGGCCGCGTCGGCAATCTGCTGCGGCTGATACTCCTCCAGGGCGGCGGTGGGCCATGGGCCGCCCAAAACCTCTTCAAACAGGGCCTGGCCGGAAAGCGGCTGCTGCTGGGCGGCCTTGATGGGCACCGCCGGAACGTGTCGCCCGTTGGGCAGCGTGACCATCGACACCCGCCCCGTGGTGCCCGCCACACTGGCGTGGACCGGCGCCGAAACGAACGCTTTGGCCTCACCCAACACGTCACCCATGGCAACATCCGTCCGCGCCTTCACGACAATTTCAGATGGCGCACCCAGATGTTGCAGCAAGGGAACGCGGACCTCCTTGGGGGTCGGCAGGACCTCGATGGCCGCCTCCGCCGCAAGCTCTTTCCACTCCGCCGGATGGACCCCCCGGGCGAACGTACCTTTGCTCGTAGTGATCATTGCGACAGCTATATCTATGTCTCCCGTCGGGGAGTCTCGACCTACTCGCGTATTCCCAGGGTCATCAGCCCGCAATGCTGCCCCCTCTACCCAACATTCTCCCCACACCTACCGACCCGGCCAGCCCCAACCCCAGACCGCCAATCGCGCCGGCGAACTGGCCGCCCGGGCTCTCGCCAAGACTTGCGGCCCCGACAATTGCCAGAACCACGGGCCCCAGAAACAGACCCACCGAGATCAGCCCCAGCCGCCAGCCGGCAACCAGCGGCTCGCCGGCCCCCACATCCACCGGGCAATCCTCGACCGGGCAGCTAGAGCATTGGGGGCGACATGCACCGCCGGCGGGAGGCGTTTTTGGCGACCGCGTCGACTCGGGTTGCCCGCCCATGCCAGTTCCTGTGGTCCGCAAACCAGAGCGCTAACTGCGATGTGAACCTTACCACACCGCCGGAACCGGTCTTCCCAAGTCGACTGCTCCGCGCTGAGTGTTTTCTATCACGAGCCCGACCCGCCGTCAAGCACCACCTGGAGTGGCCGGCACGTCGGCTCGACGACTACTCGTCGGAGTAAACCCGAGTGCTCTCTTCCTTGGTCACGGGCAGCCGCATGTCGTCGGTCATCAATTGGGCTGAAATCCGCAGGTCGCCGGGCTTCAGACCCAGCGCGCGGACGCGGTAAGTGGTATCGGCCTTCGGCGCCAACCGCGAAAGGCCCTCGAAGAGAACTCGGCCCCCCTGCACCACGTGACGCGTGGGACCCTCGGCGCCCACCGCTCGCATCTCCGCCGGCAGAAGCACCGCCAGGCGAACATTCGTGGCCGCCTTCGACCCCTGGTTGACCACCCGAATCTCGTAAGTCGTCTCGCCGCCCACCTCGATCGGGTCGGTCACGTCGATCACCTGGAACTTGATCGCCGCGATGCCTTTAACCAGTACGGGGTGCTCGCCCTCTGCCGACACCCCCCTGTCGGCGGTACTGCGGAGACGGATCGTCTGTGGCCCTGGCTCCACCGGCAAGGTCACCAACTCCACCGTCCCCTCCGCGCTGCTGGGCAATTCTTGCAACTGCCAGTGGACCGTGCGGTCTGCCTCCTCGTAGTGCCCATGGTTGTTGGCACTCACGAATTTCAGCCCGTCGGACAGGTAAGCAACCAATTCCACCTGGTTGGCCGGGGCGGTCCCCGGATTGTGAACCGACAGCCGGTAGGTCGCCTCCCGTTCCAGGTAGCGTCGCTTCGGTCCCGCCACCGCCACCTCCAGCAGGGGGGCGATCACCTCCAACTCCAGTCGGTCTTCGGTTCTCAGGTTGCCCTCGGCCCGCGCGGTCAAGATGTTCGTCAACCGCCCCGGACGGCTGGCCAAAAGCGTCAATTCCAGTTTCCGGCTCTCGCCCGCAGCCAGGTCCCCAACCTCATATTCCAGGGTGGGCCCCGCCGGATGTTCCATTCCCGCAGGAACGTGCTCCTCCAAGACCACCCCCGTGGCCACCCCACTGCCCGGGTTCGATATCTCCACTTTCAAGGTGATCTCCTCCCCGCGGAGCACCTGCCGCGGGGCCGAGGTCTTCACCAGCAATTCCGGCCTGGTCACTACGCTTCGCGCCGAGACGTCCGCCTGGAAGCGCACGGTCGCAACGCTGCCGATCTCGCCCTCGGCGACCGGCTCCAACTGGACCTCCACCGACGATTCGTCGCCCGGCCGAAGGGTACCCACCGCCCAAACCAGTGCCCCATCCGCTCCCCGAGAAGCCCGCGGCGTTGTACTGATCAACCGCGCGCCCTTGGGAACCCGGTCACGGATCTCTACCTCGTGGGCGGCAATCGAACCCGTGTTCCGCACCGTTACCCGGAACATCGCCTTTTTGCCCACCTGGATCTCCGCGGGAGCAGATTTCTGAATGGTCAATTGCGGGCACTGTGGGCCTTCCAACTGTTTGCTCCCCGGGCGGCCTGTCCCTTCCCCCGCCGGCAATGGCCCGCCGCCCAAAGCCGCTCCGGTCGGAGTGGCCAGATTCCCGGGCATGGCCAACTCCGGTGTCGGGAAAACGGTCGGCGTGGCGGAGGGATCTACCTTCAACCGGCCCGGCTCCCCAATCTCCGACCCGGCTGTCTGCAACTCCGGATACCCCTGGGCGACCGCCGCCCCCATGTCGCCCACCGTGGCCGAAGCCCCCACCGATGGCCCACCCGGTGCCGGCTGACCAGACAGCCGAGGATAGCCGGACACTTGAGGATAGCCGGACACTTGAGGATAGCCGGACACTTGAGGATAGCCGGACACTTGAGGATAGTCGGCCTCCTGGGACGCAAGGCCCTGGGGCCGACTTTCAGGCGGAGGCACCGATAGCAGTTCATTCGCCGCCGGAACAACCTGCCCCATGCCCGCACGAATCGCCGCCCCGGTGCTCTGGGCACGGAACCCAAACGGCTCCGCCGACCGACCGCTCAGCGACGGTTCCGACGAGATCGGGCCGACCGCCCCGGGATCTCCCGGCTGGCTCGCCGTGAGCATCCCTGCCGTCGGCACGGCCTCGCTTGAGGCCGGCTGTCGAGCTATCAGCCGCAACGGATTATCGCCCACGCCACCCGTGGCCGACCCCCGGAGTTGATTTCCCCAGCCGCCCATCCCAAAAACAGCCTCCCCCTCCCCCGAGGCCCGATTACCGGCAGGAGCCGGCTGATCGGATGCCGGCGGCACTGCTTCGGAACCTCGTTGGGCCTGGGCAATCGCGATCAGCCCCAATACGACCACGGTGCCCAACGCCCCAATGCGGACGATAAGACGTTTCATGGGAAGTTCCCCGGAAAAAAGTGGTGACCTTGCGAAAAGGCACCTTGCGAGAAGGCGCCGTCTGGCGAAAGTTGGAAAAGGTATGCCCGCTGCCGACCGCTTCCGCCGCTGGCTGCAAGCTCGAGCCGAGCCTGCCGGAGCAGAGCTTTTTCCGGCCGATAATGGCGAGGCTTAGTACCAAAATCCGCCCGCCAAGGCAACGTCAATTCGACCGCCGCAAGGCAGATCAAGGCAGATCCAGGCGGATCGGCGGATCCCAGGGACTAGACCTTGACGCGGCCCTCTGCCCGCCGCAGCAACTGACCAATCTATGGGGCCATGACCGCGCCGACTGTGCGATCAGGAAACATGGGCAAACGTGACCTACGGCAATTCAATCTACTCGGCGCCTTCTTCCCCTCCTCCCTTTCCTCTTGCCCCTATCGCACATCCACTGCATTGCCCCAAACACCTATTCCGATTCCTGGTCTGACTCCGCTGCCCCCGGATCCTCCGGCCCGAATCGCCCGCGGTACTCTGCGGCCGGATACTTCTGCTCGTTGCGAGCCATCTTCTCCCGAAGCGCGGTCGATACGTCCAGGCCAAGCTCATTGGCCATGGCCAGCACGTAGCACAGAACGTCGGCCAACTCTTCGGCAACGGCAGCCAGCCGCTGGGACTGACCCGCCACAAGCCGGGATTGGTCCGCCGAGAGCCACTGAAAATGCTCCATCAGCTCGGCCGCCTCGATGGCTATCGAGATCGATAGATTCTTCGGCGAGTGGAACTGCTGCCAATCGCGCCGATCGACGAAGTCGCCCACCATCTGTCTCAGTTCTGCCAGCGTAGTTCGGGAATCAGACATCAAGTCAACCTTCTGAGATCGGCGATCCGCTTTTCAGTAGTTCCAGCCGTTCGACGCCACGCGGTTGATGTGCAATCAGGGAAGATGGAGAAGGGGGAAATAATAACTCGTTGGTTTGACGTGCCACTGTCCCCCTTGCCCATTCCCCCTGCTTGCACAGATCGGCCCTCAAAGACGCACACTACCCATCCGATCCTACAAACGGCTGAGCACTTCTGCGATACAATACTTCCTCGTGCCATCTTCTCGTTAGTCATCAGCGGGCACCATACCAGCATCAGCCGGCCCTTGCCATCTCCCCCCGGGCTGCCGCGCCGCGCCACTCCGGGCCCATGCCCCGATCTCCCAGGATACCCGATTCTGCCCTCCCGCCCCCGTGTGAATACTGCCGAAGATGCCGATCATCCGCCCCCAATCCGCCCTGACCTCCCAAATCTCGGCCCCCACGGGAACGCCGGCCCCTTCCATAACTCCTTACTCCATATACCCTTATATGAACAGCCCCGCCCGCCGGATACCCGGCGTGCGGCTTGGATGGAAAAATCTGGTCCAAATGGTTGCAAGAATGAGTATTTGTGGTAGAATTAGGCAATATAGAAGGATTAAATGGGAGGGGAACAATCTGTAAGGGAACCCCAAATCGGGCTGACTTGTACCGGGGACCGTCATTTTGCATGCCTTTAGCGGCAAGATTGTGCAATAACATCCCCTGAGGCGAACTCAACTTTTTTTCATCCAAGGGAGGTAGCGACGCGATGAGTACATTCCTCAAGACACTGGTGGCAGTGGGACTGCTGGTCTTCGCCGGGACGGCTCAGGCCGACCTGGTGCTGAACCAATTCTCCGATCACGCGGACATCGGCACTCCTGCTGTGGCGGGAGGGGTGGGGACCTTGGGGCCGACAACCCTCACCATCAACGCCGGCGGAAGTGGCTTCGGCGTCGGTGCAACCACCGATCAAGGACACTTTCTCTTTGCCGAAGTCGTGGGCAACGGCAGTGTCAGTGCCTGGGTGCGGACTTTCACCTCCGGCACCAGTCTGGACAGGATGGCCGGCGTAATGATCCGCCAGTCGCTCGATGGCGATTCGGCCTACGCGGGCAACTTCGCCCAGCCCGACCAGCCTTTCCCGGTCGAGCCCCGCGCGTCTTCCCAGTCCCGCTCGGCGACTGGTGCGGCAACCGAGGCGACTGCGGGTGCCCCCCCTGCTTTGGCCGGCACGGGCACTTTCTTTAAGATCACCCGGGCCGAGGACCTCTTCACCTTCGCCTGGAGAGGCTCGCTTCTGGACCCCTGGACCGACTTCGCTAGCGCCACCGTGCCCATGTTTGGCCCGGTCTTTGTGGGCATCGCCGTTACTGCGGGCGACGACGCTCCGGCCGCCGCCGCACAGGGCCGTTTCCGCAACGGGGCTGCGGCCACAGCCGAGATCGACCTTGTCGGGTTCGGTAACGCCATCGACTTGGTCTGGAATAACGGCGGAAGCGCCGCATGGGATTCTCTGAACTGGGACGATGGCGGAGGAAACCCCACGGCACTCACTCCCGATAACATAACCAACGCGCTGCTCGACGGCGCCAACACCGACATCGTCACCGTGGGCCCCGGTGGCGGCCGTGCCCTGAGCCTGACGGTCCTCGGCGGTGACGTCGTGGTCTCCAACGGCCAGACGCTCGACGTCGATGCCATCGAGTTCGGCCCGGGAACCTTCCTGAGCATGGGCAACGGCACGACTCTGCGTGTGAGGGGCTCCGGCGAGATCGCCCAGATGGTCGATGTAACGGGCGACGACACGATCAACGTCGGGGGGCTGTTGGAAGTAACGAATTTTGCCTCCCACCTGTTTTCAGCCGGCACGCTCACCAAGCAAGGGGCGGGAACGCTGCAGTTGGACAATGCGGCCGGCACGGTCCTTGCCCCCAACACCACCTTCATCGCTGAGGCTGGGGTGATAGCTTCTTCGGGCGGCGACCCGCTGGGCGGGGCCGACGGCGTCGTTCTCGACGGCGGCGACCTGTCGCTCGCGAATGCCGGGGCCATTAACATGGCCACGGCCATCACGCTGAACTCCAATGCCACGATCACGAGCAACTCCACCGGCGCCTCCGTCGGTGCCCTGACGCTGGCCGATGTGACGCTGACGACGGCCGGCAGCGGGGGCTTGAGCTTCGCCGGCACATCCATCCCTGGCTCGGCGGCGACCATCGACACCGGTAACAACACCACTGTCGGGGCGTTGACCGCGCCGGGCGTCGAAATTACCAAGAAGGGCTCGGCCAGCTTGGTTGTGCTGGCAGGCGGCGATGTCACCGGCGCGACCTTTAAGGTCGAGGACGGCCAGTTGATTGGCGTCTCCTCGTCCAATCCGTTCGATGGCGCGGCCCTGGTAGGCGCCGGCGGCGAATTGGTGCTGGCCAACGGTTCGGGCAGTCCGGCCACCTTTGACAACGCCCTGAGTTTGACTTCCAACACCGGCTTGACGGGTGGCATGGGCGACCCGGGCGTGGGCCTTGCTGGCCAGACCGTCATCTTGGGCGGAGTCAACGGCGTCGACATGAACGGGAACCGACTCTTCGTGGCAAGCACCGACGGCTACACGCTGAACATCGCCGGGGCCTTCACCAACAGTGGTGACCTCAGGATGGAAGACGGGAACGTGATTCTGTCCGGCGGGGGCGGTGGAACGAGCATGGACGCCCGGACCGTCGGTAGCGGTATGCTCACCATCAGCACTAACCTGATGACTTTTGACGACCTGCGAACCAGGAGTGCCGGCACGATTAACATCACCGGCGAGGTGGTCGTGAACGACGATCTGTCGATTAGAGATGGGGGGACGGTGCAGACCTCGGCCCCCCTGACCGCCGACGACGTGGACGTCCGGGATGGGTCGTCGTTGAACACCTTGGCCCTCCTGACCGTCACCGACAAGTTGGAGGTTTTCGGCGGGTCGGTGAACCTGGGGGCCCTCGCGACCGCCCCCGAGGTAAGGCTCACCGGCGGAACCGTCAGCGCCACCGAGTTGGTGATCAGCGATTTCATGCAGCAAGGAGATATCAACTACAGCATTAGCGGCGGCACGTTCACCGCCAGCGGCTCGGACATGCTCAATGCCGTCAACCTCTCGTTCGGCGGCAACACGCTCACGGTCTCTGCGCCCCAACCGACCACGGCGGCCGATTCGTCCGGAAACGGGCATGACGGTGACGTGATGGGCGCATCGTTCAGCAGCGACGTTGTGGCGACGCTGGCGGGCGGCAAGTCGATGGACTTCAACGGTGGCAACAATTATGTGATCGTCGACACCGGTGGCACTCAAGACGTGTTTGACCTGGGAGCGAACATCACCGTCGCCTTCTGGCAGAAGGACTGGCCCGACGGAAGTTGGGAGCCGATGGTTTCCAAGAGGGGTGAAGGCGGCAAAGGCTGGCAGGTTCGCAGGCGTGGCGGCAGCAGCGACAATATGGCGTTCACGCTGCGAGGCACCAGCGACGAGGACGCCACCGCAAAGGACGCTTGGGTCAAGGACGACGGGTGGCACCACGTGGTGGCCACCTACGACGGCGCGACGCGGGATATCTATATCGACGGAGGTCTGTGGGATAGCGATCCTGTTACAGGCGGGGTAAACGCCAGCGGCGCCGCGCTCGTGTTCGGAGCCCGGAACAACAGCGAGTCGGATCTCGGTAATATCGGGAACTACTCCCATGTCCTGCTCGACGATATCTACATCTACGACCGCGCGATCACCCAGCCAGAGATAGACGCACTTTTTGCCAACAGCGGCATCTCGACCGCCGGCTTGGTTGGCAATTGGACCTTTGACGATCCCTTCCCGGCACCACAAGCCCCCGGCACGAATCTGTCGGTGACCGCCAATGCGGTCCTGGAGGTCGAGGCCGGTATGGGGACCCCGACCTTCGGCGACCTGGCGTTGGCCAATGGCGTGCAGCTCGACTTGGAGAGTGATACTCCCGACGCATTCAGCTTCGGCATGGTCTCCGGCGACGGCAGCATCGTGGGTAGCTTCCTGGCCAGGGACGGCGTGGGCCCGGGCAACAGCGTCGGAACCCTCTCCATAGACGGCAACCTGGTGCTGGGCGACATGTCGGTCTACGAGTGGGAGTTGACCGGCGTCGGCAGCGACATGATCGCCGTCACCGGTGACGTGACGGGCGAGTTGCGCCATAATACGGGCTGGACGTTCAAGGTCAAGACCGACCAACCGCTCGTGCCCGGCGAGTACATCGTCCTCAGCTACGGCGGCAACCTGGTCCTGCCGCTGAATCCCAACTACGATCTCTCCGAGGCGCCCGGTTGGAGGGCAGCCGACCTTGAGATGCGCGTTGACAACTCCGGTAACGTGGTCCTGGACGTGGTCCCCGAACCGTCCACCCTGGCGCTGCTCCTGGCGGCCGGATTGGTGGGCCTTCTCGGATACGCCCGACGCCGTCGCACCGCCTAGTGAGCAACGCCCCGTAATTCGCTTCCGCGGAAAACAACAACCCCGCCTGGAGTCGACTCCAGGCGGGGTTTTTTTGACGACCCGACGGAAGGCCAAGCAGGCTGTCAACAAGAGACGGTACGTGTGCCACTTATAGTAGCCCCAAAGTTATGAACGGGCTGCTGATGCGGGGCCCTTCCACAGCCCGGAGCAGCAGCAGACTGTTTGTAACTTTGCCGAGCGGAAGTAAGCTGGGTGGTCTGT
>SDBV01004891.1_pt1 | contig 19048 bp, 26 predicted proteins | sample 2277081 | NCBI WGS metagenome assembly SDBV01 (sample SAMN10402039, study PRJNA504765) | marine sediment metagenome | isolation source: marine sediment core GS10_PC15, 223 cmbsf | place: Arctic Ocean: Southern Knipovich Ridge | collected 2010
AGCTAATATATTGTTCATCAAGTCTGGCGTAACATCTACTGTTGGAACAAGTGATTCCTTTATATGATCACTAATCTCATCCCAATGATCACTGACCTGTTTGGGTAGAAGCCTTATTAACATGTAGTCCCCTTATACTTCTTTTATCTGATCTTTTAACTCTGGCAGCTATTTGATCAATCTTCAACGTAGCATCTCTATAATCTGCCCCTTTAACCAACATTTTAAATTCACTAGCAGTAACCATAGGATATGATATACCTTGTGGACTTGTATTCTTCCAATCAGTTTGAGCAAATGTTGCACTATTGATATCATATTTGTATTTAAGGGAAGTTTGAATAAGATTACTACCCTTCACATAGTTACCACTTACTTCCATAAACCCGAGAGATTTCAGACTTCTTTGACCAAAACTTAAAATATCAGTTTCTATTCTCCATTCATAATCAGCTGAGTCTACCCAGAATCCACAAAGATTTCCCCTGTAAATTCCAGCTGATGTAACCAACTGATTTGTCTCATACAAACCCTGTTCATTCAATCCATATCCAGTAGCACTATCACTAATGAAGAATCTCTTTCTTCCAGAAACATATGATACTTTAATATCGGCAGTAGTAAGATTTTCCATCCACTCTTGATATCCAAGATTCTTGAATGTAAAGTTTTTATCAACTATCCAAAACTCATTATTATTATCTACAAATCCACAGATATTATCATCACCAGATACACACCCTCCATGAGGTATTCCAATACCTTCAACATTAACCATTTCATAAGTGAAAGTATCTTTAACAACTTTGGGTGTCATTCTGGCAATACCACCTTCACCAAGAACTATGACACTATTGCCAAGTTTCCTAATAGTATAGATTCTTCCCTTTCTAGACTCACCCCAATCCATATTCCTATAACCAGCAGTAAAAATACCCTCAGCCTGTCGTGCGGATTTATGAAGCTCAAAATCAAAAGATCCTATCTCACTCCAAGCAACAGAATTATACCCCATATCTCCAAAGGAAGCATCATCACCATGAGCTATACATCCTATAATTGCTTGACCATTAAAGTTACAACAACATCCAAAAGCCGGAACTTGGGTAGTTGGAAGAGCTGTAGTTAATGGAGCACCAGAACCTGGATTCCTATAAACACCATCAACATAGACTATATCAGAAGTAACTCCATAAGTACATAATGCATAAAAGGTACCAAAATCCGCAAAGCTAACATAATCTATATTGGCTAAAGTACCAAGACTAACTATTGAGGTAGCTTGCCAAACATCACTGGTATCACAATATAGTTCATATAAATGTAAATTAGTACTATTAACAGCGATTCCTATAGTATAATAAGAGCCAAAAAATACCTGCGGCCAAGGCCATGTTCCTGTAGTCCAAGTTCCTGATGGTGCATTAATAGCCATAATAATCCTTATATAACATAGTTAACCACCAATCTAGCAGCATATAGACCATATGGAGGACCTATTGCTAATCCCTCATATGCAGTGTGTTTTCTCCATCTATTTACACCAGAACTATTATTCTCTATTATCATCATAATAGCACCACTACCACTTCTTCCAATACGATTAATCACTTCTTGAAGAGGAGTAGTAATATCTGGAGAATCAATTCCATTTGGAGCAGTAACTACATCCTGAATACCAGGCATACTATCCCAATCTACATAATTTGTTGTCTTAACCAAAGCATTATACTCTGTAACATCAGTCGGTGCAACTGGAACATCTACATCATTAAACCATATTCTAATATTAACTGGATCACCAGCTGTAGAAGCACCACCACCATTAAGATTTAATACTGCGGCTGTAATAGTCTTTAATGCAGGAATAGTATTTGGAAACCTAATAAATGATTTTTGCTGATATCCCATACGAAGGTGATTGGTCGTATAAACACTATAAAAAGCACCATTATCCAAACCACCATCATCTCCATTAACTGCAGGTTGAAAAGTATATGGAGCAGCTACATTATATCCGGTAGCTATTTGACCTATCTCAGAATTAACATTACCTGATTTTTTACCAAAAGCTTTCCAATATTTGTTAAGGTCTATGGTAACAGGTGCTGAATATAAAGCATCTGTATCAACTGGATCATCCGGAGGAGATGCTTCACCTTTGGTATAATATATAGAAGCTCCAGCAGTTGCAGTAGTCATAGTAATTGTATCAGTACTATTAACGGTAGATCCATCAACTGGATCAAATGTCGGAGGAGATACTGTAGGAGCAGCATTTCTGATTACCATACTTAATACTGTACTACAATTGTCAGTAATAGTAATAGTTATTGGAATAGGATCAGCTCCTGCAGATGCTATTAAGGTGTTTGTTCTACCGCTAGTAGTAGCATTAGCCCACGTATAGTTTGTATGAACACCTGTAAAATCCCATGTAAAATTAGCACATCCACCTCTAATCTCTATAGTAATATTATTACCTGGAGTTAACAATCCAGGATTAAATCCAAAGCTAAAACCATAATGAGCCTCATCACAACAAGCTATTACAGGCATAAGATCTGCATCAAACCTATCACCATCTCCAGATTGTTTTATCTCAACATTATACTGAGCCATTAAGTCACCACTATATAATCATTAAGTAAATCATCAGCATCTGAATCAGTATAACTTGCTTTTGTAAGCTTCAATGTATGCCCTCCAACAGCAATATCAGCAATATCTATTTCACCTTGAGCATCAGTAGTTCCTTGTAGAACGTTATCTATATATACAGAAACTGTTTGCTCAAAGGTATCATCCATATAATCAGAGACTTTAATAGTAATATTAGTTGTATTGGCCGAAGCCGTTAATTGTCCAAGACCTCCCCAAGCAATAGAATTACCATTAAGATCTAAAAGCACCTCATGACCCTGATGCCCACCTCTCATTGGCATAAGATTAAAACAATCCACTAAAGCTTCTTCATCAACCTTATTGGTTCTGAATTGCCTAAGGCCCATCATTTCAAGATCAAATATATACTCAAATTCCTTCACTGAAATTATCCTCTAAAAGTTCATTAAGACCTTCAAAAGCAACCTCTTTGATTTTACTCTCTGGCATATCTATATGATACAATATAGTAGACCATATACCCTTAACAGCTTCCGGATTATTAGTACTAAATGTTAAAAGATCTCCAGCAAGAACATCTACTGAAACAGTTTCAATCAATACTTTTTTCTTAGTTGAGAATTTTCTCTCAGATATATTAGAAGCATTCTCTAATCTAATCTTAAAATCAACAGCATTATTATTAGTATATTTAGATACAACCATACATACTTTGGATATCTCACCAGAAGCTGGAAGAACACACTTGAAGATATCACCATTCTCATTAGGAGTTTCTACATATCCATATATAGGACTAGGAGGAATAACTGTAACGATAGTTCTATGTAATCTTCTAGCCATTCTCCGAAGAATAATCTCAATATGATCTATACTTTTATCAATATTACCTCTCTTAATATTAATAAACTCTCTATTAGTACCCATCATTTATCTCCCATTGTATCAGTTGTAGCTATTTCTTCTTCTACTATATCCATATCTATCTCAACTACATCAAGATTAATAGCATTCATCCAATCTTTTTGTCCTTCAGAGTTTCTATAGCCTACCTCTAAATGATATAAAGCAGCCTTTATCAAAGTAAATGGATGCATGATAGTCCAAAAATTCTCTTGAGCATCAACAGTCAAAGCTAACTGATGAAACTTACCTAATATCTCTATATCATAGGCTTCATCAACAGGAGGCATAATAATGATACCTCTAAAGTCAGTACTAGTAGATAAGGTATAATTAACGAAGGTACCTGTAGCATTTTGATCAGTAACATCAATTTCACGAAGTTTAGCAGGACTATAATATAGTGGAGCTCCAGTATCTATATCAGCAATAATATCACCATATAGATTTCGAAGATCATCAAAAGGAACCTTTTCCAACTCTACTCTATTCTCATCATTATTAGCCCAAACTTGAATAATAGCTCTACATCTTTTTTGGAATGACACATAGTGTCCACTAGCAGCTAATGTCTCATAGATTCGGCCCTCAGATTCTGGTAAACTAGATACCTTTTGATCAAGAGTATTCTGACCAGCTTGAATAAAGAAATCAGCACCATTATCTGCCCAAGCAGAGGTATCAACTACTAAATCATATCTACCACTGATCTCAACGAATTTTTGTCTTAAGGTAACTAAAGTCATATATCACCTCTATCTAATCTCCAAAGATGGAATTTGGCAGCTTTTTCTCTCCCACCAGGAAATGTCTTACACATAACACCAGAAAGATATACTAAACTCTTTTTATATACACCGGCATAACTTCCAGAACTATACAAACCATTATAAAACTTAACAGGATGTGATAAGTATTCTGCTGAAACACTAAATGCAAATCCACGAGATTTATCTAGCATACTCATAATATCACCTCTAATAGATCAGATCTAGATCCATATTTATATCTACAGTTTCTATAGGCATTTCTTTCCTAGTAGATGCATCAATAGGTATAGCCTCTTTATCTTTCTTATCACGCTTTCTTTTAATATTTATATATCCAAGTTTAACACCATAAGTTTTTTCAAAATCTTGCATCTTTTTAGTTATCTCAGTCTCTATAGTTATCTTAGCTTTCTTAACATCTTCTATTGTAACATTCTTCTTAGCCATAATATCACCTCTGATGATTAAAACATCATAGGAGGGAGTCTATCCCCCTCCCTCCCATGAGCCAAGTTCTCAAACAACCAGCATATTAAGGAGTGCCATTGTCAGAGTTAAATCCATTAAGATATGCACAAGTACTTGGGTGATGGAACTCAAGGCCACACTCAGTTAAGAATTCCTCATCAGTACCATCAATCCTATTCCGACCTGTGTTTTTCTTATCAGGATCATCATAAAAAGTAGTATCAGTGATATACCGATACTTCAGATTTGTTGGTTCGAAGCATACCATCGAGTTACGATTAGTAGCTTCATAACTAAAGAGGGGATGCCTCTTCATATTGATAATGCCAAAAGGAGTAGTCCACTTCATAACATTAATACCATAGTCCTTGGTTTCAGAAGTAAACTCAAAATGGCCATACTCCTTTACCAACTTGTTAATACCAAGGATTACACCACTTCCACAGAAAGCCAGCCTTTCATCAGAGCCATATCTGAACATCTCTTCGAGCTGCTCATCAAGCCATTCCTCACCATTAGATAACCAGGAGCTATCAGTATAATCTGTATTTGTGGTGAAGTCATCATTAACACCACTATTGTCAACTATAAAGGGAACAAGTCCATAAGTGGTACGTTCCGGCTTTCCATTAGAACCAGTATTCTCAGTCCTAGCACCCCATAGAAATGATTTCTCCATTTCAATAGAATGAATCTGTAGCGCCTCACGTTTAGCCTCTCTATACTGATCTCCAGTACGAAGCTTAGTTAATCTAGCTGTACGTGTGATTGACAAAGGTGTTCTATAGATCTGAGTATAGTTATAAAACTTAGTTGGATCATAAGCAACAGCATCAGGCATCGACGCACCCTCAGCATGGATACTACCTACAATCAGAGCAACATTACAATCTGCAATTCCAGTAGTAGTAGGATCAGCCTCTAACAACTTAACTGCAATATAAGAACTAGAGCCATTAGAGAGTTTTCCAACAACTTTAGAGTTACAATCATCCAGATAATTAGCCGAGTTACGCAATAGAACTTGATGCCCAACTCGGAATTTAGTAATATCGGCAGCTGCCATATTTACATATACTGTATCACCGGCAGAACCACCAGTAGTATACTCAGTTGAGCTTAAATCAGCAGTAAGCCATACAGAAGTAACTGTAACTGATTGCGAAGCTAATCCTTTTGTCCACCAATTGAACTCAGGATCAGTCGTTCTTTCTGAACTCATTTTCGAAAGAATAGCATTCAGTGGAGCATCCCCATTAGGGAATAAAAATAGAATACCTTCCCTCCAATTTTTAGGTCTCTGGTCAGTTACCCAGTCGCCATTTCCTCTCATTCCTAAAAAAGCCATAATAAAACCTCCTTTAAATTATTCAGACACCTGTTCAAAGATGTCATTACATTTATCCATAATATCATTAACTTTATCATTAAGACTATTCAAAAAGTCAATAAAATCATCACTAAGAAACATCATTGATATTACTTTTGCACCTAAACATTTTGGACAAACTATATCCTGATGAATAACCTCATCATCAATAATAGTATCCTGATGTTTAATACCAGTAGCAGAACAGAACGGACATGGTATGACAATTCTATTCATAATTAACCTCCATTAGGCCAATCAGTAGCATCAGAGTCACTACAGATATTACCCAAATTAACAGCTACAGCACCAGCATCAAATTCAGCCAATGTATTATTAGGTGCAAAATTGCCAGTTGAAAAAGCACTTGTAGCAACAATATTGATAGGATTATCAATAGTATCTGGTCGATCATCAGAAGCATCATAGAACCAATTACCTCCAATGAGAGTATTATGACCAGCAGTTTGATGAACACCTATAGGTGTGCCACAGAATCTGTTAACAAAGATCCAATCATTAACTGGATTAACAACTCCATTACTAGCAATAAGAATACCACCAGTCTTAGCAGATTGACTAAAGAAACATGTCTCAACACGTAGGCCCTCATTTCCATAATCCTCAAGGGCATAAGTATATGCATTCGCTACATCTCTAGGCCAGAAACATCCATCAAAACCAACATTTGAAGGTCCAGTAACACCACTGGTTCCAATAGTAACACAGGGATATAGACCACTAGCACTATTCATAAAACCAAAATTTTTGAATAGAACAGATGAACCAGTAATTCTAAGAGCCGGAACAACAGCTCCAGCATCAAAACCACCAACAGTAGCACTACCATACAAAACAGTACCATCATTAATATTTGATCCAGATCCCATACCCTCAACCAATACATCACTAGCAGTTAAGGTCATACCAATCTCACCATACCAGCCCTCACCAACAACAATACGTCTATTCCTTCCAGCACCAGATACAGCAGCAGCATTGGTATAATCAGTATTAACCTGAGTTACAGCTTCATTAAAGGTTTTATATGCAGAACGCCAACTCTTGCCATCACCAGAAGCTGTTATGTTACGGTCAACATAGTAACTTTTTGCTGGAAAATCAAGAATATTATTTGCAGTAAATCTGCCTCTCATTCCAATATCCACACCATTCATAGATGTAAATCCCATTCTACGTCCAATTCCTCTCCAAGACATAATATTTTCCTCCTACTATTAAATTAATACTCAACCAAAAGGTTGACTAGGATTATTAAGCTACACCATCCAAAACTACTCGCCACTGAATACCATCAGAAAATAAAATAACATGATCATCATCTGCATCCAAGTCACCATAAGTACCAAACTCAGCACCAGTCTCTTTTTCATATATGCTAATATCACCAGCAGCTGAACCAGTTGCAGCACTAATATAGTACATTTGCCCACAAGCCTCAGCTAAGCTCGGTAAGATAATAATCGCAGCAGCATCACCTAATGCTGTTATAGCATGAATTACATTATCAGTAGGTCGCATCTGATAACTTGTGTTCAAAGCTGTAATTGTTAAATATAGTGGACCTCCCTGCTGCTGCTCACTTCTAGAGGTCTCACCATTAATTCTAGTTACCCTGTCTTCCATAATTTATTCCTCCATTGTTCAAAGATTAATTATATCATCTACTTCTGACTGAAGAGTAGATGAAGGTTGTCCTGTTTTAGTAGTCCTATCACTAGAAGTTACCTTTTTAACAAGAGAAGGAGTTCTCTTTTTATTTGCCCTCTCTACTACTTTTTCAGCCTGCTTCTTCATCCCAAGAACTTCCCTGGTTTTAACAGCAGCCTGAGTGAATATTTCTGGTATTGTTAAATCAGGACTATCAGCATGAAGTTGATTAGCTACATTAGCAACTACATTTCTAACAGGAAGTAAATCCTTATTTTCACCATAAAACTCATCAGTTGCTGTCTTAATATTCATATGCTCAGCAGTCTGATTCATAACAATTCCTGGTATAGATTTTAGCACGTTAGTAGCTATATTAACTGTAGCATGTTTCATAACTTCATTAAGAACCTTATTAAGAGTCTCTTTATCAGATGCTACATCATCTATATCAAGATCACCAACAAAGTCAATAGGCTTTCCCGGATCAACAACAGGAGCCTCAACCTTAACTTCAGTCTCAACCTTTTCTTTAGATTTATCATCTACTTTAGGTATAGTAACAGGACCTAAATTTAACTTCTGACTTAACTCATCAATCTTATTCATTAAGGCTAATTCACGCTCAGTAGGTTCAGGTAATTCATCACCCTCAACCTCACCCTTTTTTTCATCAGCATTAAGTTTAGCCTGCTCTTCCTCTTTCTTTTTAGCTTCTTCTTCCTCCTCCTCAACCTTTTTCTCAGCCTCTAATTCTTCAGCTGTCTTAGCTTCAGCTTCAACCTTAAGTTTAGTCTCAGCATCTAAATCTACTTCTCCAGATTCTTCTCTCTCTTCTCTATCTCCCTTATCCTTTTCAAGAGCTGCTTCTGCTCTGTCCTTTTCTCCTCCCTCTTCCTCAAGATCCTTCTTAGTTTTCTCTGGCCCTTCTTCATGATCTTCACCTCCACCAGAAAGATTATCAATAAGATCAACAATCTGCTCTTCTTGCTCAATAGCCTCTTCTTCTTCAGCCTTATCAAATGCTTCTGCTCGTTCATCTACCATTGTAAGTTACCTCCCACCTTTGATGATTTAATCATCATAGTTATTTATTATCATCCTGGAATCGTTTTAGTTCAACCTCTGGCCAAATCATTAAATCCCTAAGAACCTCAGCTCGTCCCTGTGCTTTATGAAACTCACCATCATCTTTTTCAACAGCTAAAGTCTCAAGGATATTTTCTCTCATTATTTCCATTTCTTCTTTAAAGACTTTCCAAAACTGACTATTAATACCATGAGTTAATTCTGGCTCACTAATTTCCATTATGCCTTACCTCCTATAGCCTGATCAAATGGTATAAGGTTTCCAGCTTGTACATCTTTACCAACCTGTTGATCAGGTCGAATCTCAAACTCTTCAACATTCTTAGCTCCGGTATTTCTAGCTATATGTTTAAATATTCTAACAATATCCAGACTCTGTGCAAGTCTAGGATTCTTAGCAATAACCTCAAACATCTTAACCCAAACTTTTGAGGAATTAGATCCAGGCACAGAGCCATCTCTAACTTTTAAATCATAATCAATTAAGATATCAAAAGGAGTAACTTTCATCCTATCACTTTTGATCTTACTACCATACTCCCTCATTAAAGTTTCTTGCCATCTTCCAGTAGTGGTAACATATAATTCTTCTGTCATAAGCTGCTGTGTATGAGCGGCGAACATATATCCTATGTCCTGTAGGCTTTGAAGACCTATGATTCGAGCTATTCTTTCTAATCGAGTAATAGATCCTTGTTGAGTTCCTTCAAATTCCTTTCCAGTTAATCTTTCAGGACCTCCTTGACGGAGTGATCCCATAGTCGCATCATCAGAAGCTCCAATCTTTTGCATCCACTGCACTATTAATGCAGAATCCTGAATATTACCTTTTGTTATATCAGTTACATTTAACTGCTGTACAGCATCCTTTACACCTTTACCCCAAGCCGGCCTTCGTAATCTTATAATCTTACCAGGTTTACTATCTTCAACATCCTTTACATTAACCATATAAGGATCAACTATTAACATATCATTGATAGATTTTCTAACATTCATAATATGGCTATTAAACAGCCAGTCAAGAATCCCCTGCATACCATAAAGGATTTCCATTCTTGATACTGGTGTAGTACTATATCCATCAAAATCCGGAGCTGATACAGTTACAGGGAACATATTATGATCTAATTCTAAAGGCTTAGCCTTGATAAGGATTTCATCAGCTGATACGGAGAAGGCCCACTTTTCCGGGTACTCATTTTCACCAAGTTTCCAATCCTTAGGAATGATCTTAATAAACATATTAATGTTGTCTGTGGCATTAGTAACTCCATCATCCCTTAATATCCGAGTACCACCAACTTTCCGCTCCCTTTCAGATTGGTCAGTAACACTTAAGAAAGATCTTTTATGGCCAAGCTCTTTCAAATACCTAACATTAAACATATCTTCATCATTCTTCTCATCAGACAACAAATTCATGATATTAGTTTTATCTATCCACCCAAAAAACTCACCCTTTTGGATGTCATGAATAGGTACATTTGGATCTGGCAAACACAAATAAGGATCAATATTAAGTAATTCATTACCTTCAAAAAGTGTTGCATCCTCAACAACTTTTTCTTGGCCTTGACCTAATAGCATCCCAAACATTCCTCTATATCCAGTATTCTTAATTCGTGTTTTCTGTCCTGTCACTACATTCCATCCAGGAGCACTAACACCAAAGCCATAAGCCAAACTATCACGAAACATAGTATGTAAATTCAGAGCCACCTTGCTTTTATTACAATGAATATCAACTATCTTCTCCATCATAATAGCTCCGATTGTATCTTCTGGTGAGACACCCTCATATCGAAAAATAGGATCTTGAAAAAAAGCCGCTACCAAATATCCAAGCAATGTCTCTAAGATAGCATAGGAATATGGGAATACTATTGATACTGGCTTTCTATAATCAGCAGATATGATATCTTCTTCTTTATCATCCACCTGAACATATGCAGATAATGTCCAATCTATCTTCCTCCAGGCATCATATCTACCAGACATAATCCTTTTTGAAGCATAAGCTCTTTCCATTATCTTATCAACTATATTATTATGAAGTTTGGATCCAGGCTTTAAATCTAAACCATTATGATAATCATAATTGAACTCTGTACTTCTATATCTTGACGGTTCAGCTCTTCGCCTTCTATTAAACTGATCACTTCCATAATCTATAACAGGCATAATAGCTCCTATCTCAAAGCATTCCAGGCATCATAAGCAAGTGCTTTATCTTCTCTAACCTTAAAATATCCTATTGCAGCATAGGCATCAGCAGCCCCACTAGCAGTCAGTCTAATATATGCAGTTTGCCAACCTATCCATTTACCGACAAGTGGAATAGTTATAGCTAATCCAAAATCTATATTAGCTTTAAGTATAATCTCAGCATATGTTCCATCATAAAAATCAAGTGTTACTGTCCCATTATTGAGTTTATCAGAGGAAACAATTATATCTGTTAAAGCTATAGCATCATTACCACCAGGTTGAACTATAGTAGTAGTTCCATTATTAACAGTCCCAGTCTTAAATAGACCATTCTCAGATCCATAAGTAGCAATCATCAGACATTCTTCGTCTGTAAAGCCTTCAGCTACAGCAAGTTGTTTACTATTTTCAGAGTTTGTTAATGAAATTTTAATCATGAAAATATCCCATAACAGCACACTCAAAAGCAACACTCTCACCAATAATATCTACAGCCACAGAATTATGATAACCAAGTATCAAAGCACCTTCATAATCTACCCACTGACCACGACCAGGAGCAGCAATATCTACAAGATCATCTCCATTACCACGAACATAGTGAGTATTTCTTAAGGTTGTGATAACATTAGCTGCTGTAAATACATTACTTGTTTCATCAGCCCTTGCAGTTGCATCAGCTGCTGCACCTGATTGCCTATTTAGATTTACACCAACCACAACACTACCCCCAGCAGGAGTTACATATGCAGGACAATGAATCTTAAATTGTACTACAACATCTGCCCAGACATATATTTTCTTTATAGATAATCTTAGAGTTGTGGAGTTATTAACAACATACAGCATGGTATCACCAGTGTCTATATTTGCACTAACAGCTGTCCAAGAATATGCATTTCCATCATGTTCAGAAAAGTAGGCAAACTCTGGCTCCACCACACTATATGTTCTCAGCTTACCCTCACTATTTACCTTAGCACCCATCCAATCATCTGGATCTCTAATAACTGTCATAATCTATCTCCTCATCTGTTATTTCTTTCATATGAAGGTTCATTATCTTCAGCTGTTCAAGTATTTTAGCAAGTAGTTCCTCAGTAAAACTATCAAAAACTCTAACGGACTTCTTTCCAGCTCTTTTAGTTGTAGGTATAGGCTTATAAGTCATAGAATACCCCAATCAGAATTATCACTATCACTAGTCACAGTAACACTTTCATACTGACTATCTAATACAGCAGTCAACCCTCCATCAATAGTCTCAATATCATCTGCATCAATAGTAATAATACCAGTTCCTATATTCTTTATATAATAAACCTTACCATCAATACCTACTGCAGTTGGAAGTGTTAATATAAAAGTTCCATTAGCAAAAACTATTGTGTCAGCTGTAGTAAGAGTATATGCAGCTGTTTTTGTGACCTTATTAAATGTTCCAATAACACCTGATCCAGCCACTATCACCAAATCATCACTTAAATCAATAGTTCTATCTGCACCATTAACTAGAAAATTCAGAATTCTATTAGCAGTATCATTCTCATTCCACTTAAACTCTAATTTATCAGATCCGTCAGTATCAAACGCTTCTGGGGATGATCCACTAATATTACCATCAGTAACAATAGCCCCTCTAAACTGACCTGCAAAATCTCCGTCATAGTCATTTATGAGATCTGTATCATCATAGACGAATGGACCTAATGATCCAAAATAGATTTTTCTAAGGGCCATTATGCAGCTCTCCAACCAACAAGAAGAGGCATATTATCATTTTCTAATTCAGAATAATCTTCACTCTTATCTAAATCCATATCTGGCGGATCGAAGTATTGCTCTTCAATTTCCATAAGTTTTATAATATAAGCTTCAGCATCCATACAATCCCAGAGACGTGATCTAGGGAAACCTATTAACTGTGATTCAAGTTTAGTACAACAAACTTTATTATGATAGATAAATCCCTGGCGATAATAAGGAACTAATTCTTTTATTCGATCTTCCTTCTTCCCCTGAGCCTTTAACTCAACCAAACGAGCATGGCACTTTTTTACTCTCATTTGATTCTTAAGTGGCTGAACTATAAATTGATTTAAGGATGTTACTTCAGGAGCTATAATAAATGCTCCAAGTCTAGCAACCATATCTATTGCTTCATCATAGATTTCATCCGGATACATCTTCTTAGATACAACATCCCTTATATAAATCGCTTGTGTCTCCCGATCAAATCCAACACCTATGATAGCAGTATCAGCTGAATGAATCTTAACTGTTTTAGCCGGATCAATAATTACAAAATTAATCCAGTTCTTACTTTTACCCTCCATTGTAAAGGACTTTTCATCATAATACTTAAAATATTCATCTTTAAATGTAGCATCCTCAGTTGAGATAGGAATATTTCTATACTCTTGAAAGAATAAATCAACTTGACTTGGTACTCGATCTTTATGAGCTTTATATAATGCCTTGACTTCTTCTGTTGACATAAAGTCTGGCCAATTAGTATTAAACTCATCATCACATAAAGATAAATGAACTGCATGCCACTCAGGATCTTCAAGCAGATTAACTAATAAAGAATCTTCATGAAGAACAGTTCCGACAAAGACAATCTTCCAATCTTTTGAACCTCGATCAATAGAGTTACAGACATCGGAGAAGAACCACTCTTTTAATTTCTCTCTTTGATCCTCACTTTTAACTCCTTCTTTATCTTCAAGATCATCACAGATAATTAAATCCGGCCTAAATCGATCATAAAGGATACCACGAATTTGCTGGCCTGCACCCCTTGGCATAACCATTACACCATTAGATGTAATCCATTGTTCCTTTGAGAAACTATCACTCTTTAAAGGTTCAAAAAGAGTCCCTATATCATGATTAGATAATAATTCCCTCTTTAAATTCTCACCCTGCATAACAGCTGATGTTGCAGTACAACTGACAGGAACGATAAACTTTTTCTCTTGGAATAGGATCTTCTTAGCTGGATAAGATATAGTATCAATGGTCGTCTTACCAAATCCACGAGGAGCAGCTATGACGACCTTTTGCATACTATCATCATCCAAAACTTCAAAGATCTGATCATGAAGAATAGAGAATGGCCTAAAGAATCTCTCTGGAAATATAACCTTAGAGAATAGTTTAGTGCTTTTATAACACCTTTGCATCAAATTGTCAGTGTCTTTAGCCATTAATCACCTTTCTTAACCTTCATGAAACCAATAATTTTCTTAACACCAAAAGCCGAAGCAACAGCAACACTAACTAAGGTTTGATACCAGACAGGAGTTTTCTCCAAAGCTTCAAAGCCCTTTACAACATACTGTACCATAAAGGGGATGAAGCACATAATTAAAGGTATTGCTATTACTATAGTCCAAAAGTCATCTTTCCACCCAGACTGGTCAATTTGCTTATTCTCCCAAGCAATATCAGCATGTTGGCCAGTATTAATTTTCTTTATTTGAGCAGTAGTTTGAGCCTCATTTATTTTAAGATCACTATCTAATTTAGCTGTCTTTCTTTTCTGCCAACCAGAAGCTATATCAACTAAAGGACTTACAACCATCTTTAATATTGATAGTGGATTGAACATTTAGCCTCCCACCAACTCATAATGCCATAAATCTTGAAAATCTTGATCAGTAACTGGCTCTAAATCCATATCCCAATTACCTCCCCAACGAATTCTGAATCCTTCATACTTAGCTATAGCCATGACAATCCCAGCAAGATAGATACAATGTCTATAGTCATTTGATACTTTACCATTGACATAAGGAGCAGCATCTATACCTCTTGAAGGCACAAAGTTATGTTTACTATTAGGCCACTGAACCTTTGATCTTGGAGGATCCATATTAAAATATCTATTTTGTTCAGCTTCCCCTCTATGTCCTTGGACAATAGTAATATCAATAAGCTCAAGAGTAAGAGCCTTTTTGAAGATGAACTGAATCTTTGGATCACAAGAGGAAAGATTAAATTTAGAATTATCTCCATAGTAAAGTGTCATTATTTCCTCATCTCCTTAAGAATATCTTTTATGTCCTTACCCATATCAACAAGAGTATCTCCTTGATCATCCATCCTCTTTTCAATTCCCTTGTGAGTTGCATTACAAGTAGATGTAAAGACAACACCTTCAATAACTTTATCTATTCTTTTATCTGTACTATCAATCTTACTCTTTAGGCCAAGGAATGAGAATAGAGCTCCTATGACCCCACCAAGTCCACCTGCTCCTCCAGTTTCTAACAATTCAGGTAAGGCCATCTTTATTTCCTCATAGTTATCTTTCAAGAAACTGTTTTATAGTATATTCCTTATCATCAGGGATAAAGTTCCCCACTTGCTCAAGATAGTCCCAATAGTATATATTTTGTATTCTGACAACCCCCATAGGAGCAGCATGGTAATAGAAAAATGTATGTATAGGATCATGAAATCCACCTTGGGGCACTCCAATACTCCCATAGACCCATCCAGTAACAATCTTAACAGGTAATCCAGTTTCCTCATGATAAGCCTTTGCATATTTAACTGAGGTTTCCTTACAAGTAAGTCTTTCAAAATGAATACAACTAGAGAGAAATATAACAAGAGCAATTAATAATATCTTTTTCATTCTTCATTCCCTTCTACATAAGTAATTTTTCATCTACATTCCTATCTCTAACATTGGACCAAAGTTAGATAATCCGGGATTACCAAGAGATTTTTCTATATCATATTTCTTTGTTGATACAACATCTACTGTACCAGCCCAATCAGCAGCAGCCTCAAACTTTAGATTACCAGTAGTAGCAGCAAGTATCTCTTCTGTCGTAGCTGCATCAACTGTAACAGCAGAACCATTTACTCCACCAACTTCTGTATTGATAGATTTACCAACAGTTAATTGATCATTAGTCCAGATTAACTGATAGTATTCCCCAACTATTGCTGATATATCCTGCTCAAGTGCACTTGCAGTTCCGGCAGTCTTTTTAGCTTTATTAGTAAGTGCTCCACTTGATGCTTCAGGGCCCCAACCAGTTCCTACAATCCAAGAATCAAATGTAACTGGTTTGCAGCTAACTACATCCACAATCCCAGCAAAGGATGAATCTGCCTCAAAACGCAAGTTTGAATCAGTTGCTCCACAATTAATATAAGTTGTAGTTATAGTAGATGACGAAACAGCACTTCCATTAGTCCCACCTACATCAGGAGTAATACTGCCCGCAGATCTCGTTGTAGTAAAAATGTTTTGATAACATCCACCAATAGCAGCAGAGACATCTTGTACAAGATCACTTCCTGTCCCTGCAATCTTCTGTGCCTTCCCTGTTAATACCCCTGCGCTTGCCTCTGGTGCCCATTCTGTGCCCTCTGTCCAGTTGGTGAATATGATATTATACGCCTTGTCATTAGCATCAAGTGTAACATTGGTCCCTGTAGCAACAAAGGCAGTTTGTATATTATTATTTGGCGAGCCATCAGCAGTAAAATCTTCCCCATTTTGAGCCGAAATATAATAGGTCTTGCCTATAGTTAAATTTCCAGAAGCAAGCTCTCCGGTAATTTCTTTTACTGTTATATCATCAATATCAAGATAATCACCTATGCTACCTCCCCCTGTCAGATATAGGATAACAAATACACCTGATGCGGTATGCAGAAATTCATATTCTTGCCAACTCGTTGTCAGGGTTGGATTAGAGATAACAAGACCTTTTTCCAAGTTGACACTCCCAATTGAGTTGAATGTTGTTGCCCTATTGCTTTTTGCCTTAAAGGCTATTTGATAAGTTTTCCCGGCAGTTAAGACGTTATTTTGATTAAACCCTTTGTTTTCATTTGTGGTAGTAAAAGTTCCTCGCATAAAACTGGAGTTCTCCCAGGAAACGGTAGAGTCAATCCCAGACCAATCTCCGGTAGTATCGGTGTCAAACGCTCCATTTCCACCTAACAAATCAGCCTCAAACCCAGTTCCAGCCGTCACCGCAGCAAACCCACCATCGGTTACGAGGTCGGAGCCAATAGTAGTCGCTTCCATAACTCCATCGGTTACGAGATCAGAACCTAAAATCTCAACTTTACTTTGTATTGGAAATCCTAACATTAATAAGCTCCATAATAAGGAGTAATTTGCATAACTGCATTAGAACCATTTGTCTTATTAATATACCTAAGAGCTCTAACATTCTTGGCATTAGCTATCCATTTAGAAGATCCAGCAGCTAATACATGACCAACTTCGACTCCAGCTCCTTGAACAGCCGCAGCTCCATAAGCAATCCTTACATCATTATCTTCACAAGTAATTAAAACAGCACCAACTGATCTTTGTTCTCCACCAGATGTCTTTGTAGTTCCTAACATCGTAAGGCCACCATCAGCTATCAACGCATTAGAGGTATCATCTGCAGCAACTCTAAATGTAACCCCAGCTTCTCCAGTTACACTAAATACTATTTCAGCCATAATAAATCTCCTCTGATGATTTAATCATCATAGTTAAGCTACTTCAGCATCAACTATATCAACAATGTCACCTTCCATATTAGCTCTTCGCTTAAGCTCCTCGATTTCCTCTCCTGTATAATGACCATGAGCATGAATTCCAATAACTTTCTTTGGTGCTCCAAAGCCAGATCGATCAAGATTTGATTCCGCTACTCGGGCTCTTAATCCTATAGTCGCATCTTTACCTTGACCTTCTCCACCTATGATATCTTCAAGAAGCTTTAATGACTTTGGAGCAATCTTAAGGATATCTTTGGCTATATCAATAGTGTCAACATCCCTTGCTGCGGTCATCAAGACAAGACGATCTTGGACAATTTTAGAATTTCGAATACCAGATATATGCTCAGGAGTTACATCCAACCTTTCGGCAATATCTTTATTCTGCATCCCTAACATAATAAGTCGAATCACCTCATGATGCATTTCCCAAAGGTGTCCTACTTGCCAAGTTTTGGTTCCGGTTTTCCGAAGATCAGGTCCTCGATTTGGTGCACTATATTTCGTCAGGGTCATTATATATCCTTAAATATAATATATGATAAAGCACATAGGAATTATAACTACGAAAAATGTGAAAGTATAATCCTTTACTATCTTCATAAAATCATTATATCATAATCTTTTATACTTGTCAATAACATTTTTAACACATTTAAGATAAGATCTCTTTTCCTTTGATGATTTAAACATCATAGAAGATTATATAACTCCTTTAAACGAAGTTTGAGTGGATTTATTTGCACATTTTTGTGTGTTTTAAAAACTCATAAAAATTACTTAGAGGTCAGTATCACGTATCACGAAGTGGTTATCCCCCTTTTGATTTCACTATAGGTCATTATATGAATTATCCTGATTTATGATTCTAGCCAGTGCTAGGCTAGAACATGACATAAAACCTTTATTTGACATTTAAAATGGTTCTGTTATAATGACGTCAAATTGAAATTAGGTCATTGACATAACACTAGCTAACATAGGTCTAGTGCCCTAGATTGGGACCGTGCCGGACACAGGACGGATGCTGTGATGGATGACGTAATGCAAACTAGGTATAATGATAGCCAACCAGTGGTCATATAGGAGGGTATAAATATGGCTAAACAATTCAATATAGTTGGTAAAGTGGCTAAATACGATCAGCACCTTGAAGGTGGGGATTTGCCCAAAGGATTTGAGGCAACCATTGCTATTGAGATGTCATTTGAGACGGCAACAATTCAAGCAATGATTAAGTGCTGCGCCGGAACTAGTGCTCGAGTAATCTTGGCAGGTCAGTTGAGGAAACTCAAAACATCTGAGTTGCGGAAGCTTGAACTCGAGGGCTATAAATGCAACTTCATGAATATAGTAGGCGGTGGTGTAACCATGAGTTATCCACAAACCATTGCATTAATGACTCCTGAGG
>SDBV01004892.1_pt1 | contig 19045 bp, 13 predicted proteins | sample 2277081 | NCBI WGS metagenome assembly SDBV01 (sample SAMN10402039, study PRJNA504765) | marine sediment metagenome | isolation source: marine sediment core GS10_PC15, 223 cmbsf | place: Arctic Ocean: Southern Knipovich Ridge | collected 2010
TGGTGCCACAGGCACCTTCTTTTTCCGTTTTGCGCGCCCCTGCGTGAACGCTAAAGCAAGCAACATAGAGCAGGGGTAGACGGATAGCGGGTTCATGATGCCTGATGTTTTCCCATAATAAGACCGCGCATCCGGCTCGCGATCTTAAGGAAAAGTAGAACTGCACTTTCTTGGGTACTTCTTTGGGCAAGCAAAGAAGTACCCCCTGGGGAGTGGGGGTGGGAACTACCCCACTTAAAATAAATGATGTTGTTCATAACAGGGAGATAAGTCCGCCTGCCTGGTCGCGACGACTAGTAGGGGCGGACTTGTTTATAAATGAAATAAATAAATTCCTTGAGCCTCCCCCGTTCCGCCCTTTTGCCCTTATGAAGGTCAGGGAATTTGCGACGGAGGGCAAGATTCTTTTATAAGATAAATGCAGTTGACCTTAAACCCAGCACAAGAAGAATCGCAGACGAGCAGGCAGAGGCAAAGAATTCCAATTAATAAATGAATTTAACATTGAGCTTCCCCCGTTCTGCTTTGACTGGGAATCTGGGCCGGTGCTTCTATCCTTGCAGTTTTGCGCGCCCATGCGTGAACGCTGGCGCAATATGGCTTCAGATAAAGAGTAGACTCGGAGAGCGGGTTCGTCGTACCAGTCTGGGTAATACAGATAATGCGCGCGCATCCGGCATTCAGATCTTAAGGAAAAGTAGAACTGCACTTTCTTGGGTACTTCTTTGGGCAAACAAAGAAGTACCCCCTGGGGAGTGGGGGTGGGAACTACCCCACTTAAGATAAATGATGTTGTTCATAACAGGGAGACAAGTCCGCCTGTAGTAGGGGCGGACTTGTTTATTAATGAAATAAATAAATTCCTTGAGCTTCCCCCGTTCTGCCCTCATGCCCTTATGAAGGTCAGGGAATCAATGCCAGTCGTGGGCGACTCGTGCCGAGTGGTGCCAGCGATTGAGGCGGAAGCCTCAAGTTAAAAGGGGGTCCGTGGCCCTTCATGAAATAGAACAGAGATCTATTGATCTGTCTCTGGATCGAACTTGGATATAAGCGGCAAGGCCCAGTCAAGCCCGATGGCCTTTGCCGTGACCTTTGGCCCAGGCGGGGCCTGTCTCCGTAAATGCTCGGCTGCCTGCAAGCGGCCGAAAAGTTCCTTGAGCCCCGCAGGACCCAGACCGCCTGCCTGCATGGCCTCGGCAAATCCAAGGTCGTCTTCGACGAGAACTTTAAGCGCTGCGTCCTCCTCCAGTCCCCTGCTTCCGTCCTCAAGCGCTTCTTGTGGTATGGCCTCGCCCATGGAGTTTCTCCATGATGCAAGCCTCATCACATCAGCCCCCCACAGGTCACAGAGCGGGGCAAACAGCCCTGCTGTCTCACCATAGAGAGTGATGCCGCCCGTTGCCAGAAGGCTCTTTGTTATTGAGGAAAGTGGCAAAAGCCCAAGGGCAGCGGACTCATCCATAAGGGCAGAGCCAAGCTCGCGCTGGCTGGCCCCGGTGGCATCTGTGGCCTCTGCAGACTGAACCTCAACCCCTCTGATGCCAAGCAGCGCAGCACACCTGCGAGCAGTATCAGCGCTCTTGCCCCCGGGGATCAGGGCATGCACCGAGGAACTCCCAAGGGCGTCGGCAGCTATTGAGGCGGCAAGGGCAGAGGCAAGCCCGCCGTCCATAACAATCATTGCCCCGGCGTATCCGCCTTTCTCAGTGAAATCCAAAACCCCTGTGGAGAGTGCGGAGTAAAGCGCATGCTCCGGGTTCATGGGCTCGGGGGCCTCCCTTGCAGGAAGCTCCGGCATCTGTTTTGTCTGCTCTGGCTGCTCTGTCTGCTCTGGCTGAGAAACACTTTGTACCTTGATAATCTGAGGCGCAAGGTCCTGCTCATCTATCCCCAAGTCCGGGTCTTTGTCTGTTTCTTTTTCAGAAGGTTCTCTACCAGAAGGTTTCCGGGCAAGCGGCACGTCCACTACCAGCAGGTCCTCTACAAAGTGTCGCGCACTTGCGATGAGTTTCCCGTCCCGGCCCATGACAAGGCTTGCACCTTCAAAGATAAGCTCGTCGCTTGCGCCCGCCATATTCACAAAGGCCACGGGGGTGGAACACCTTGATGCAAAGTTAGCTGTAAGGTGCTTGGTAAACCCGCTCCTGCCGGCCACAAAAGGCCATGCGTTCATATTGATGATAAGCGTTGCCCCGGCCTGGCACTGCTGCTCTGCCGGCCCCCCGATGTACCAGAGGTCCTCGCGCATGTTTACCCCCACCAGGGCGTCTCCGATCTCCAGAAGCCTTGTCTCTTTATCGCTCTGAAAGTACCTTGCCTCGCCAAGCGTGCCAAGGCCGGGCATGTGGTGTTTGTGGAATGCCCCCCTCACGATACCGCCGGAGCATACCGCAGCCGCATTTGTAGTGGAGCTCTCAAGCAGGGGCAGGCCCACAAGCACGGTGGTCTCCGCAACTGTCTCGGCTATGCGCTTGAGTTCCAGGTAGCAGGCCGTGAGAAAATCCCTGCTTGCAAGCAGGTCCCTTGGATGATATCCGCTCAGGGCAAGCTCCGGGAAGGCCACAAGCTCAGCGCCCTGTTCGGCAGCGCCTCTGGCATAGGCTATGATGCGGTTCGCATTGCCCTTGAGGTCTCCAGCTATGGGGTTGATCTGCGCAAGCGCAAGCCTGATGGAATCCATAATGGGATTATATTAACACGACCTGCACATGGCTAAACACGACAGCAACACGAGATGGCATAGCATGACAAATATTGGGCAGACCCAGGACATGCACCGGACATGCACCGGACACGCACCGGATAAACCCAGGGCGTGCCCTGGATAAACAAATCGCTGGCGCAGGGGCGCGTCTATGCTGTATGCCTCTAAAGGGCTATAATATGAGTATGCTTCTCGCCATTGATATAGGCAACTCCGCCGTGAAGGCTGGGCTCTTTAGTATAGGGGATATGGGGGGCACAGGGGACACCCGCCAAGAGAAGGCCCTTAGAAGGACTGGCAGGTTCGTCCTTGGGCCTTCTGCCACTGTGCAGGAATGCATGGACTTTCTCAGGGAGTTCATCGGGCGCGACAAACCCGCAAACGCGGTCATCGCAAGCGTTGTGCCGGAGGCAACCGGTCCCGTGGCAGAGGCAGCCCTTGCCCTTACGGGCGGCCCTCCACTTGTGCTTACGCATGAGACGGACAGCGGGCTTGTGCTTGATATTGAGGTGCCGGAGTCCCTGGGGGCAGACCGCATAGCCGCAGCAGTGGGTGCGGTGGAGGCCGTCGGGGCTCCTGTAGCAGTGGTGGACTTCGGCACGGCCACCACTGTGGGCTTTGTTTTTGAGGGCGAGGTCCCAGGGCAGGCGACCTTCAGAGGCGGCGCCATAATGCCGGGCCTTGCTTTGATGCGAAGCTCTCTGGCCTCTGGAACGGCCAGTTTGCCCGAGGTGGCGCTCGACGGACCTTTCAGCGCCCTTGGCCGCGATACAGTGCAGAACATACTCTCAGGCCTGGTTCTTGGCTCTGCGGGCGCTGTGGAGCGTATAGTGGCGGATGTGGAGTACTCCGAGGGCGTGGGGTTTCAGGTGGTGCTCACAGGTGGCATGGCCCCGGTGGTGCAGGGGCACATGAGCCGCCTTTCAACGCTCGTGGAGCCCCATCTTGCGCTTTATGGCCTGAGGGCTGTGTATGAGAGGAACGCTGGAGGAGTCTGATCCACCTTAGCAGCATGTGGGTCTCTTTGAGAGCATAGTGGCATAAAAGAAGGAGGAGCGTAAATGGAGATCAGGAATATTCTTTTCCCAACGGACTTCGGAGCAGGCATGGACGAGGCGGCCCCATACGTGGCAGACCTTGCCCGGCGCTATGGTGCGAAGGTATTTGTCATGCATGTGCTCTACGACCTTACCGCAGATGCCTGGGGCTATGGAACGCACTTTGATACCGATGCCATGTATGCGGAGATGAAGAGGGGGGCGCGCGCAGAGCTTGACGCGCTGGTGGAGAAATACTTCAACAACATAGATACCGAGACAACGCTTGAGCTCGGCACTCCCTATGAGGACATAATCTGGTTTGCCCAGGAGAAGGAAGTGGACCTTATCGTGATCGGCTCGCACGGCAGGAAGGGCCTGGGCCGTGTGCTGTTTGGGAGCACGGCCATGCGCGTGGTAAAGAACGCCCCGTGCGCTGTCCTTACAATACGGGCAAAAGGCGATAAAAACACAGGGCATAAGGAGGGTATGGCATAGCCGGAAATGTCATGAAAGACCATAAATTCAATGAAGTACTGCATGAAGTCCGGCATGAACTACGGTATGAAATCCAGGCTTGCTGTCTATTCAATAGTGTGGGCAATAGTGTGGACAAAACTGCGGGACAATAGTGTCTGCGGTTTCTGAAACCATGCCAGTTCAATGGGTGAGCAGGCCCGGACTCAGAGGCTATGTCGCCTTTTCCATGGCCCTGCATGTTCTTCTGTTCGCAGCTGCCTTACAGTATCGAACCACGCCTGTCATCACACAAACGCCTCCTGTGATGGTGAGGCTGGTCCCGCCTTTTTTTCCTGCTCCTGTTGCGCCCTTGCCAAGTCCACCAGTTCCAGAGCAAGCCCCAGATGTAATGGAATCCGCACCTGAGGCCGCAGGTATACAGGAAACTCCGGAAGAGGCCGCAAGAGAGTCCGTGCAAAAGCTTGAGCAGGACAGGCCGCTTGCCCCTGATGTCATAGAAGGGGATGCCCCGCTTGTCCCTGATATCATGGAAGAGGACGTCATAACACCGGGGCGTGACGCCATCTTTGACTCCGAGATTATCGCAAGGCGCGCGCAGGAGCCGGCAGGCATCGGCGGGGACGAGACAGGCATCACATTTGATACCACCGAGGTCGCCCTCTCCGGTTACATGCACCGCATGAAGCGTAAGATCGAGAAGGCATGGATATACCCATATTCAGCTACAAAGGACGGAATTTACGGGGACCTCAAGATCAGCTTCGTTATCAGACGCGACGGCACGCTGGGAGACGTCCGTGTGGTGCGCACAAGCGGCCATGTAGTGCTCGACAAGGCCGCCCTGGCAGCGCTAAGGGCTGCCGAGCCCTTCTGGCCCCTGCCCGAACTCTTCCAGAAAGAAGCCCTCCTGATAAATGGCCGCTTCATCTATACCCTCTCCGGCAGACAGATCCGCTAAGGGGGGGGGGCCACAGGCCCCCATTAAACTGGTGGCTTTCGCCTCGGACGTCTCCAGGGGCCACGGGCCCCATTAAACTGGGGGGCCATGGGCCCCATTAAACTGGTGGCTTCCGCCTCGGACGTCTCCAGGGGTCATGGACCCATTTAAACTGGTGGTTTCCGCCTCAATCGTTTTCAGGATATGTAACGCACTGGTGGTTTCCGCCTCAATCGTTTTCAGGATACGTATCTCACTGGAGGCTGTCTGCCTCAAACGTATTCAGGAGAAGTAACGCAGAAACTTTTCCTGTATAAAAACTATTTAACGCCAAATTTAATTGTGCTCGTGGCACCTCGCCCGGAGGCCTTAAGGACAAACGGCGGGATATGAGAAGGTTCAAAACATGACTTTGCAATCTTTGCAAAATAATATGGCTTATTGAAATGGAACCAAAACGTTTTGTACCTTTACCCCCGCGCTTCAAGATATTGAACGGGTATCGCAAGCCCCTAATACCCTGTGATAAAATACCTATATGAACAGTATGGACATGGTAATTATATTGGACAAGCCACAGGGCCTGACCTCGCAGAAGGCAGTGACAGAGGTTAAGCGCGCCTTAGGGGTGAGAAAGGCCGGGCACGCTGGCACGCTTGACCCCATGGCCACTGGCGTATTGCTTGTCTGCGTGGGCGAGGCCACCAAGATCAGCAGGTTTCTGATGGACCTGGGCAAGGAATATCTTGCCACTGTGAGGCTTGGCACGCGCACGGACACTTATGATGCGGAGGGCAAGGTGGTGGAAAGCGTTGAAGGCGTAGAGCCATCTGTTAACGAGGTAGAGCAAGCCCTTGAGCAGTTCCGGGGCGAGATAATGCAGCGGCCTCCCATGTATTCCGCGCTCAAGCGCAATGGCACTCCCCTTTACAAGCTGGCCCGCAAGGGCATAGAGGTGGATCGCCCCGAGCGTCCGGTCACAATAAGCTCACTCATGCTCGAACACTACGAGTTCCCGGATATTACGATTCGCCTTGCATGTTCAAAGGGCACGTATGTACGCACCATCGCGGACGACCTTGGCCGTGCCCTTGGCACGGTTGCGCACTTAAGCTCCCTGAGGCGCACTGCCGTGGGCACTCACAGGGTTGAGGATTCTGTGGCGCTGGAGTCGCTGCCAAGCCCTGAACTAGGCTATGTGAAGGTGGAAAAGGCCCTGGACCACCTGGAATTTGTATCACTTGACGAGGCTGATTTTCAGAAATCACGACACGGAAGGCCGGTCCCTGCCGGGCCATACGGGGTGGTTGAGACAGAGGATTCCTTGCTGCTTAAAGACCACAAAGGCGTGCTTTTTGCATTGGGCAAGGTCAGGGACGGGTATCTCAAGGTCGAGCGGATTTTGCATTTGGGTGGGGAAAGCTTAAACCAATGAATGAGGTTTTAAGTCGAACCATTTGGTTTTTTTAGAAAAAATGCTTGACAACAGTGTTAGTTTTCTGGTTAATTACATAGAGATATGATTTTTGGCAAAAAGGATACGATAGGGCTGGATATAGGCTCTAGCTACCTTAAGGTGGTGCAGCTTAAGGAGAAGAAGGGGGCCTATGAACTTGAGGCCTTTGATATGCTCCAGCTTCCGCCGGAGCTTGTTGTGGAGGGCTCCATCATTGACTCCCTCCGTCTTGTTGAGACCATCCGGGAGCTCATGAAGCTTGCGAAGATCAAGAGCAAGAGCTGTGTGCTTGGCATAGCGGGCCATGCCTCTGTTATCATCCGCCGCATATCGCTTCCGGAGATGAGCGAAGAGGAGCTTGCCGAATCCATAAAGTTCGAGGCTGAGCAGCACATTCCCTTTGACATCGACGACGTGAACATCGACTTCCAGATCCTGGGGCCTCTGGATGATGAGCCCGGTCAGATGGACGTGATGCTCGTGGCGTGCAAGAAGGACATAATCAACGAGTACACTTCCGTGGTTCGCGAGGCGGGGCTGAAGCCCCTGGTGGTGGACGTCAATGCATTCTGCATTGCCAATGCTTATGAGATCAACAACGACATCGAGCCTGACCGTACGGTAGCCTTGGTAAACATAGGCGCTTCAACCATAAACCTGAATATCCTCAAGGGCGGGCTCACCGTCTTTACGCGGGACAGCGCCATTGGGAGCAACCTGCATACCGAGGCCCTGCAAAAGGAGTTCGGCCTGGAGTACGAGACCGCGGAAATGCTCAAGAAGGGCGAGGCCGTGGACGGTGCCAGCCCTGAGGACGCATTGCCTGTGCTTGAACAGGCGTCCGAGGAGATCGTTGGGGAGATATCCCGTTCCATAGAATATTACCAGAGCACAGGATACATGGAAGAGATCCACGAGGTGGTATTAAGCGGCGGCGGGGCGCTGATCCCGGGGTTTTCAGAGCTGCTTGCCCAGTCGGTGGGCCTTGAGGTCACCATGAGCGATCCCTTCCGTAACATAATTATACCGGCCAAGTTCGACGTTACGTATCTTGAGGAGATGGGGCCCGTTGCCACGGTGGCCATGGGGCTGGCTATCAGGAAGCTTGGGGACAGATGATACGGATAAACTTACTTCCGACCAAGCGGAAGAAAAAAGCCAAACCCATTGCCACATACCTCGTCAGTGCGGTAGTGGCCACTCTTGTTTCCATTGCCCTGGCCTTTTTCGCCAGCTCATACATGGGCTCCAGGATAGACGACCTTCACGGCAAACATGCCGATAACAAAAAACTGATCAAGAGCCTTGACAAGAAGATCAAGGAAGTCAAGGATTTTGAGAAGATCAACAAGAAGTTCACTGAACGCAAGAAGGTCATTGAGGAGCTTACGGCCGGGCAGAGCCTGCCGGTGAGGATACTTGATGAGCTGAGCCAGAGGCTCTCCGACGGCATATGGATTCAGAGCCTGAACATCAAGGAGGAGAATGTATCCTTGTCAGGGACAGGCTTCAATAACAACGAGATAGTGGATTTTGTTCAGGACCTTAAGGGCTCAAAGCTCTTCAGGGAAGTTACGCTCAAGGGCACCAGGAAACAGGGGAAGGGCAGCGTGGATGTATTTACCTTCAGTTTAACTTTTGTGGTGGGAAGCTAGCTATGGGACTTGATCTGGGGTTTGATACGAAAGTACTGGGACAGAAGCTGAGGAACCCGCCCAAGCCGGTGAAGATCGCGGTAAATGTCATTCCTGTGGTCATTGTGGTCGCATTGTGCGTGTTCCTTGTTATCCTTCCCCAGAACAAGGAGATCAAGGAGCTTGGCAATGCCATCTCCAAGCAGGAAAAGGAGATCTCCGACAAGCGGTCAAAGGTGGCAAACCTTGATAAGCTGAAGAAACAGACCGAGATACTCAAACTGGAACTGATCGAGATGGAAGAAGCGCTTCCGGAGCAGGAAGAGATATCCACCCTTTTAAAGCAGATCAATACTCTTACGAAAGAGGCGGACCTTGATATCATTTCCTGGTCTCCCACCACACGCAAGCAGATGCACAAGAGCAAGATCGTGTATTCAATTCCTGTGAAGGTCGTGCTCAAGGGAAGCTACCATAAGCTCGGAGTGTTCTTCAGCAGCCTCACACAGCTGAAGCAGATCGTAAATATCACCGGGATCTCGCTTGGTTCTCCAAAACCCGAGGGCGACGAGGTGATCCTTAGCGTAAACTTTACGGCCGTGACATTTGTGGCGGTGCCGGAGGCTAAGATAAGATAATGATGAGTCCGTGCTGGCGAAACTGGATAATGGCAATTATTTTTCTGACGGCCCTGGCCTGGTCGGGCGCTGTTGCTGCCCAGCAGCCGGAGGCGGCCGCGCCCGGCGCGCATGATGAAGAGACTGACAAGTTCAAGATCCGCAAGCCTACATATACTTACAAATCAACTGGCAGGCGTGACCCATTCCGGTCCCTGATCCAGACGGTGGACACTACCGAAGAAGTTGATACGGGCAGGATACGTACGCCACTTGAGAGCTATAACGTAAGCCAGCTCAGGCTTATTGCGATTGTGAGCGCAGCTGAGGAAACATTTGCGCTTGTTGTGTTGCCTGACGGCAAGTCATATACGGTCAAAGAGGGCATGAACATAGGACTGCATGACGGGATAGTGAAGGAAATCCGATCTGACAAGGTTGTGGTTGAGGTGGAGACCAAGGACCACAAGGGGAATATGAAGATGGATGAGGTATTTCTCAAGCTCCGCCAGGAGGGAGATAAATGATGCGAAGAAAAGTCGGAATAATATTTCTATTGATTGCTGGGCTGGCTGTGGCCGGCTGTTTCGGGAAATCTCCTGGCGCGGTCCAGCAGGAACTAGGCATGACCGTGATAAAATCGGTGAGCGTCCTGGACCGAAGGGTCGAGATGCAGATGAGCGGAGAGTTCAGCCCCTCATATTCAGTGAAGAAGTCCTCTGACCCATATGTTGCGGTTGTTGAGCTTCCTGGTGTGGCAGTGGGAGAATTTGCCGGATCCATCGCCTCGGACAAGGCTGGCATCACCGAGGTGAGGCTTGAGATGTTACAGACACCCGTACTGCTTACGCGGGTGGAGATAGTGTTCAACGAGCCCCTTGATCTCATCGCGTCCAAACATGGGGTTACGCTTGTGCTGGACGCTGTTGAGAGCGGGGTGGCTGCCCGGCAGGAGGTTGCCAAGCCCTTGCCAATTGCCATAACCATGACCGATGAGGGTCTGGAAGTCGTGGAACTTCTGCCTGCAACAGAGATATCGGCTCTGTCAATAGACACCACCGGGACACAGACGAGGCTGGTTATATATGGTGACGGTTCCATGGAGCCGGACATTTTCACCCTGCCCGGGCGCATTGTGATAGACATCCCAAACGTTGACATGAAGGCCCCAATGCTTTCCTCCCTGGAGAGGCCTATGCGAGATATCAGGTTTGGGGCCTATGATGATAAGGTACGGATCGTGCTTGATATGGAGCACGATGGCGATTTCCTGGCCATCACAAAAGACAACACCATAGAGCTTAGCGTCACTGTTGAGAAAAGTCGCGCGATAGTTTTCGGCAGCGGGAGAGAGCCCGCTGAAGTGACAATAGGGTTGCAGATGGAGGCCATTGAGGTGCCTGAGGGCGAGCAGATGGAGGCCATTGAGGATATTGCCGAGGCACCGATGGCGCTTGACGATGATGTTGAAGCCCTTGATGAGACTGAAGCCAAAGGCATTGGAAAGCCGGTGGGTATCACAGGCTATGAGTTAGACCCCCTTGCCGCATACAAAAGGAAGTACACCGGCAAGACGATCTCCCTTGATTTCCAGGACGCCGACGTTGTGCCTATCTACAGGTTCCTGGCAGAGATCGGCGGCTATAACATTGTTGTGCACCCCTCGGTCTCGGGCAGGGTCACGCTCAAACTCACGGACGTGCCGTGGGACCATGCCCTTGACATAATCCTCGAACTCACAAGCAGCGGCAAGCAGGTTGAGGGCAATATCCTGCGCATCGCCCCTGCAAGCGTTTTTGTGCAGCAGACCGAGGCGCAGGCCAAGCTCAGGGCCTCGAAGAAAAAAGCAGCCGTACTGATGCAGGTTGCGATACCTCTTAAATACATTGCGGCATTTGATATGAAAACCCGGATCGACGAGCGAAAATCGGTCCAACTTAAAGAGAGCAGCGGACAGGTCATTGACCGCGGGACCATCCGGATAGACGAGAGGACGAACACTATAATTGTCAGCGACACTGCGGACAATATCAAATGGATGGTGGAGGAAGAGGTCCCATACTGGGACACGCCTGAGCACACGACCCTGCAGGTCCTCATTGAGGCCAAGCTCGTAAGCGTGAGGACGGATTACACGCATAACCTTGGTATCAGCTGGGGCGGCAGCGCCACAAGCGACAACTTCTCCTTTATAGATGACGACATGACTCTGGACTTCTCGGTCAACACGCCCACGTCGCCTGCAGGCTCAGGGATTACGGCAGCCGGAGGGCTCCTGAACATCGGGTATGCCGAGACAATTAACCTGAACCTTTCCTTAAACGCGCTTGAGACCGTGCAGAAGGCAAAGAGCCTTGCCAACCCGCGCGTGCTTACCATTGACAAGATGGAGGCAACGATCACCAAGGGCACGGCCATCCCGTATGCCACAAGCGCCGAAGGCGGCGGTACCACCATCGAGACCCAGGACGCCTCTTTGACGCTCACGGTGACACCGGAGATACAGCCAAACGGCGTGATAAAGCTCATAGTGGACGTGACCAACGACTCGCCCACTCTCATAGCCGGCGCGGACGCGCCCGGCATTGACAAGCAGCAGATAAAGACCCAGGCCCTTGTCATGGATGGCGAGACCCTGGTTCTGGGAGGCATATTCACGAACTCAGAGCAGGAGACAGAGGTCCGCGTGCCAGTGCTCAGCAGGATCCCGATAATTGGGTGGCTGTTCAAGACCCGGTCGGTCACGAGGCTCCCAAACGAGCTTCTGATCTTCATTACGCCAAGGATCATAAAGAAATGAAACACATGGCGCAATACTTGAAGGCACGGGCAGAGGCGCTGTATACTGGCGTGCATTGTGTAATCCATGCCATGCATTTGTGTACCTTGTTTCATATTCGAGACACTTGCAATGTTTGCGGATGCGGCAATGGTGAAGCTTATGTTTGAAAAATCAAGAGGTTACGCTGGATCGTACAGTTACAGGCACGGGCTTGCAGGTCTTGGCATGTTGTTTGCACCTTTTAAGGAAGAGGCCAGGCGCATGAGAGGAATTGAGGGTCATCATTATTCATATATATCCCCGAGGGGTCGGGGGATTTTTTCGAAATCGGAGGTTATCTGATATGAGACGGAAAGCCTTTCCATATTATATCCTTATATCCATAGCAATCATGCTTTTGTTCATTGTTTCCTGCGGAGACCAGAACGGCGGAGCGCCCCTGGCTGATTCCGGCGGCCCCAACAGCCAAAGTGCCGGCATGCGGGATGCTGCGGGCGGTTTCCTCTCTAACGCTGTTCAGATAACCAGTGCTGTTGATGACCAGTCCAATTCCGCCACAGCATACGATATAACCAATGATGTCTTTTTCACTGTCTGGACCGATGCCCGCCATCAGGCCTCGCGCGGAAAGGACATATACGGCGCATTTGTCAATGCCCTGGATGGGACGGTCATGACCCCCTCGGGGATTCCCATAGCAAACGGCACTGACAACCAGCTGCAGCCTGATGTGGCGTATGACAATGAGAGTAACCGGTTCCTGGTGGTCTATACCAACAGTGGAGCAGCAGGCGTACACATCTACGGCCAGTTCATCAATGCCGGGACCTATGACACCACAGACATGGGCGGCAACTTCCTCATCTCAATGGAAAACGGGCGGGTCACTGGCTATGCCCCTTATGACAGCGGGCTTACCAGACATGTTGACTCGCCTGGGGAGACGATAGTCGCAACAACTGACGGCACAAGAGGTACTTTCTCGAACTTTCTTTCCATGAGTACGGCTTCTCCCTCATACATAAATGCGCCATACGGTTTTGGAATTTCAAACCTGACAAACTACACTGGTGTGGAGCCAAGCTCACTCAACATATATGAGGACAGCGTACTTGTTGGCTGGGACGATGGTGATAGCGCACTTGTCGGCACCAGGGCAGGAACGGTTTTCACAAACGCAACTATTGGCACTGCCGATGATGTCAAATATCTTTTCAGCGCCACATTGACCAACCCGGTTGCGCCAAATTCTGTTGATATCAAGATTTTTGATGGCGGCACATATACCACGGTTGGTACTGACGACGGAGCTGGCGCGTTTAAGCTATCTCCGTCAACTCCGGACAGTTTCGATGCTCTCAACTCCACGATTGACTATGATACGGGCGACATTGACCTTTATTTCTTTAAGGACGTTACAGGCGAGGACATAGGCATAGGCGCGGGCAGTGTTGGGCCGTACGTTTCTACCCTGGACTACTTCCCGGTTGTTGACACCACAACTAACGTTTATAATGGCGGCGTATTTGCCGGGACGGACACTGGTGGAGGCACTATAACAGGGGCGAACCTGACGGGTTCTACTATAAATATTACAACGGGTGACATAAGCCTTACATGGACTGGTGGAAACGCCCCTGTTCTTGGCGAAGCCCTGACAGCGGACTATACCATAGCAGCCCCTGCAACCGGGGAATTTATTGTCGTGGACTATGTACAGGGCGACCTGGAGGGCCTGTTTGACGAGAATTCATACATTAATTATGCTTCCGGTTACCTGTCCATTCTGTATAATTCTGTATCCGGTTTTGCCCCGGGCAATGGCACGGTCATCAACGCTACGTACCAGTACAACCAGAACACTGAGGGAAGGATCCAGTACAACAGGGCCAATTACCTTACCCAGCAGATGCCCAGTGTCACATATAACGATGTAACAGACACTTTCCAGGTGGCGTGGCTTGACTACACCCAATATGAGAACAGGCTTATCATTCCCACGATCACAGGCATATGCAGTAATGATTTCTACGACGCAGTTATTGACAGCGACGACGGGAGCGGAGATTCCAACATTTTCTATTTCTTTACCCCGCTTTCGAGCTCTCCCGATGCTGACCAAAACATTGTCCGCTTCCGTGACGTGGGCCTTGAAGACATGAAAAACGGTGATGGCAACAACCCCCACCCCACCGACGGGGTGCTGGATTATGCCGAGGTGCTCTACGACCACGGCTATGACCTTGACGGCGACGGGGTGCCTGATGATACAGACGGCAACCCGCTAACTGCGGCAACCGATGGCTCTCCTATTGACACAGCAATAAATTCCATGAGCGGCCTGAAGCATGTGTCGACTCCCACCTCTGATTCCGTTTGCACGGCGAACTCGGAAAACAGGGCCATCGGGTACAAATACAACTGGTACTGGAACGAATCATCGCCAAAGATATCCTACAACCCCATTACCGGCGAGCCCATACTGGCATGGTCAGGCGGTGAGGGCTCTTTGGAGTTTGATATTTCATGGAGCCGGGCCAAGATCGGTGAAGAGTGGGATATATGGAGCGAAGTATATAGCGAGACACTCACCGAGGACGACCTAAAGGTCAGGGCCGTAATCGGAAGACTGAAGTCCGGCTTATGGAAGATTCTGACCTATGAGACCGAGGGAAGCACTGGCCTGTACTCTCCAGCCATGGCGGCGGACATCTACAATAACAGGCTCCTGCTGGTCTGGGAGAGCCAGGGTGCATCGGGCAAGGACATATTCGGCCAGCTCATCGACCTCCAGAACTTCGTGAACTACGGGACCCAGATCTCCATATCCGCCGAGCAGTACGACCAGTCCTCGCCCGAGATCTCCTTTGATCCGGTGAACCAGCGCTACATGGTCATATGGGAGGACGCCAGGAACACATCCGTGAACCTCTCGAACATGGACGTCTTTGGCCAGTTCGTTGACCCGCAGGGCCAGCTCTCGGGAAGCAACTTCCCCGTGACCGTGGACACCTCTAACCAGATACAGCCCGCGCTTGCCTTTGGCGATGTTGACCAGCGCAGGTTCCTGATCACCTGGAAGGACGGGCGCGACCCTGGCAACTCCGATATCTGGGGACAGCTCTGGGAGCACTCCGAGGCCCCGCAGCTCGTCATCACATACGATGCTACGGATGACGGCGTCACCAACCCCACAACCCTTTATACGCAGAACATCGACTTTGGAGGCATCTCGGTTGGCGAATCCATTACAGATGTTTTCTATATAGAGAACTACGGGAACGCGCCCCTGGTCATCAACGATATCGTTGCAGGCTCGGGCGTGGGCTTCTTTGAAAACCCCGCCATCCCCTTCATCATACTCACGGCCCAGCCCACCTCCATCAACCCGGGCGTGCGCTACCCCATGCAGGTGGAGTTCCACCCGCCCCAGGTTCAGACCTACAGCGGGACGGACAACTCCATTGATATCCAGTCTAACGGCGGCACCATCCGCGTGTATTTCGGCGGCTACGGCATTGGCGAGACCGTGCGCATTGACACAGGCAGCCTGCCTGACGGCGCATTCAGCACCTACTACCTGACCCAGCTTGCGGGCTCGGGCGGGACAACGCCCTACATATGGAACACGGTTGACTCAGGGAACTTCGACGACACGATACTCACCGGAATGGGACTTACCCTGAACAAAAGTACCGGTGTGATAAACGGTACCATGGGCGCTGCTGCCGTGAGCAATACCATAACCGTAAGGCTCACCGACGCTACCGGAAGCTTGGCGGAGAAGGGCTTTTACATAAGTATAAACAGCTTCAGCATAACCACTACATCGCTTCCTGACGGGAGTGTGGCCCAGGTCCAATACAATGAAACGCTTGCATACACAGGCACTCCTAACGGCACTCCAACATGGAGCGACAGTGGATCACTTCCGCCCGGGCTGAGCCTTGATCCTGTCTCAGGGACGATCTCAGGCATTGCGCAGACACAGGGAGCATATAATTTCACTGTATACCTTACGGACCAGGTTGCTACTGTGGCATCAAAGGACCTCTCGATACTTGTCACCTCAACCCTCGAGATCGAGCCGGGAATCACCCCGCTGGCGGATGTCGTTGTCCTGCCTAACTATCAGGTTGGTGATACGATAACCGAATATATTCAGGCCACATCCACCGGAACGCTACCATATACCTGGCGGTTAAAAGCCGGTTCGTATCCCCCCGGTCTCAGCCTTTCAGGTTCCACTGCTGAGGTAGTGGCACTTACAGGTGATGTGGGTGCAGGCGCCCTTGGCTCCTATGCCTTTATCCTGGAGGTAACGGACTATGCAAACAATACGGCCGAGCGTACCTTCAAGATGAGCATCACTGACCTCAATATCGATACCGAGACGGTCCCTGACGGGCGTGTGGGTAGCGCCTACACCACAGACCTCATATCCTCGGGCGGAGCAGGCACCAACGTATGGGCCCTTAAGACAGGCTCAACGCTTCCGGGAACCCTCCAGATAAATTCCGGAAGCGGCACTTTATCCGGTCTGGTCAGCGTCCCGGTCTCAAACTACAGGTTCACGGTGGTGGTCACTGACGACCTGGGCATTACGGCTGAGAAGGAGTTCTCCTTCTCCTTCAGGAACATTGTCATCAATACCAGCCCGACATTGCCCAAGGCCTGGGAGGGGATATGGTATTCAGAGATCCTCGATGCCACAGGCGGCGTGATAGCAAACTACGCATGGAGCCTGGATGCTGCCTCAAGCCTGCCTCAGGGTCTGGACCTGTACAATAATGAGAATCCCCTTGGTATAATTAACGGCACCCCTACCGCCTCCGGCAGCTATACCTTTACCATAGTGCTCGATGATCTGGACCAGAACGCTCCAAAGAACTTTACCATGGATGTTGGGCCTGACCTTTTGATCACTACGACCCCCAACAATCTTGGCAGCACGGATAAAGACGTGGCGTTCCTGAACACGATCACTGCTACGGGAGGCGCGAATAATTATTCCTGGTCCTGGTCTCCCGTGCCTCCCGGGCTTGCACTGAACCCGAGCACAGGCACCATCTCGGGCGCTCCTACTGCTGCGGGAGTCTATAACTTCGACATTACCGTGTCTGACGCCACCTCTTCACAGACGGATACCCAGACCTTTATTCTTACCGTTATAGACCCTGCCGTAGGCGGAGGCACCCTTATTATTAACACTGTATCTCCGCTTACAAAGGCATGGGGGGGCAGTTTCTACTCAGCGGTCCTCAATGCCACGGATGCAAGTTCCAACCTTCTTCCCGCTGCCACTCTTACCTGGGCCATGTCAGCCTCCTCTTTGCCAACGGGCCTGGTCCTTGACACGGTAAACGGGATCATAAACGGTATACCCACTGCTAGTGCCGGAACTTATGGTTTCACTGTTGGAGTGGTCAATGCTGCTGAGAACGGCGCAAAGGCCTTTACCCTTGAAATAGGGCCATCGCTGGACATCACCACAGGCAACATACTGACCGCTGGCACAGTGGATTCGACCTACTTTATCACGCTGGCCGGCACCGGCGGCACGGGGAATTACGCCTGGTCATGGGTGGTTGCCAACGCGCCTCCGGGCCTGAGCCTGAACGCCGCCACAGGCGCCATAACAGGCTCGCCCACCACTGAGGGCGACTATTTCTTCGACATCACACTTGACGACATCACGTCCGGGCAGCAGAATGTCGAGACCTTCAGCCTTTCTGTAGCCGCAGCTTCTGGTGGTGCAGCGGATGATGACGGCGGAGGCGGAGATGGAGACGACGGCGGCAGCACCGCATGCTACATTGCCACGGCCGCGTATGGAAGCTATCTTGACGGAAACGTGCAATCGCTCAGGGACTTCCGCGACGAGTACCTGCTTACGAACGCTCCGGGACGCGCCCTTGTGAGCCTGTACTACAGTACTTCGCCTCCAGTGGCCGACTTCATAGCCCAGCGCCCTGCCCTGAGGCTTGCTGTGCGCGCAACGCTCACCCCGGTGGTCTATGCGGTCAAGTTCCCGCTTGCCAGTGGCCTGTTGGGCCTGGCCCTGGTTATTGGAGCGGGAGCGGGCGCGGGCCTTGCCAGAAGGCGCAGGTCCAGGAAGCATTAAGGTATATAATTAATTAAGCCTTGCGGCCCGGGACCCGAACTATGGGAGCCGGGCCGTTTTTTTCTCCAGAGCAGAAAAAGCTTGTATGCCTCCACGATCCTGTGGCATTATGGATTATCCGCCTCAGGCCCCTGAGCCTATGGACCTGAGCCTATGGAATAGGAAGATGCATATAAAAACAGCCATGTTTGATAATAAGCTCCTGATGTTTATACTCGTGGCAGTTTTTGTTACGGGTGTCTCCGGCTGCGGCTCTGACGCGCCTGATCCAGACGGCAGCTGGGGCCAGAGTGAGACCAATATGAGAGTAAGCCTCTTGCTCTCCCCTGACACAAAAGAGGTGGACATATGCACATACTCGGCATATTCCGTGAGTGCGGATCTGATAAACACACCAATAAACCCCTCGCTTCCGGAAAACTCCCTCTTCCTAGAACAATACGCAGTGTATTTCACGGGCATAACAAACGGGACCCCACCCCTTGCAAGTATTGCGGAGAACATGGGCGGAACGCTTCCGGCCACAGGGCTTGGCGCCTCATTTGTGGATGCTGCCATGAAGGGTGCGTTTCTAAATGACATTGTCTCCGGTGCCTATACGCCTGATGAGAGCTTTCCACAGTACCGCGCAAGGTATGTATTTTCAGGCTCTGACCTCTATGGCTCAAGCTGGGGCGTTACGGGGGATTTCCTCTTCCGCATGGGGCGGTACACCACATGCCAGGTCACCGTGCTTCCCTCTAGCATCTCGCTCACCGGGCTTGCAAACCCCGACAGCGATACAAGTGACGACGTGACGTTCTATGTTACAGGAGGCGCTGAGCCCTACTCGGTGTTGTCAGACACCACATCTGTTATCAGCTCCCCCGGCGCGCTCGGCATAAACAATACGAGCTTCACAGTGGACCCTGATTCGGTGGGGAGCGATACGCTGGTGACGCTCACGGTGCAGGACTCACTTGGGGCAACGGCAGAGGCTCTCGTTAACGTAACTACGCCCTGATATTCGATCATCCTGAACACGTTCGAAGCTGGACGCTCCAGTTAAGAAGGGCCCGTGGCCCTGGGCGCTCAGTGCCAGCGGGTATGCCGACATTGCTCCCTTCGGGTGTCGAACCGAATCCCCCTAAAGAAAGCACTTTCAATAAAAGAGGCTTAATTACAAATACGTATTGCTGAAATAGCCGATTATCATTTATAAATCATACAGTTAAGTGCATAATTATTCAGCGAGGTGAATAATGCACAAAAAAATGCACTAATTGTGGCTCCAG
>SDBV01004893.1_pt1 | contig 19044 bp, 23 predicted proteins | sample 2277081 | NCBI WGS metagenome assembly SDBV01 (sample SAMN10402039, study PRJNA504765) | marine sediment metagenome | isolation source: marine sediment core GS10_PC15, 223 cmbsf | place: Arctic Ocean: Southern Knipovich Ridge | collected 2010
TTAAATATTTGATACTTAAATATTTGATACATTAGCAGAACTGAATGTTGCCATCTCGCTGTAACAGTTTAAAGCCTGCTGTATTATATTTATAGCAAGTGCAGCGCCTGTTCCTTCACCAAGACGCATGTGCAGGTTTAAAATTGGCTCAATCTTAAGTAATTTAAGCAGAGTTTTATGGTATTGCTCCTCAGACTGATGTGCAAAATATAGATAATCCTTTATTTCCGGCAGCATTTTTAAGGAAATAAGAGCAGATACAGAAGCAATAAATCCGTCTATTACAACAGGAACATTTCTGTTTGCGGAACCGAAAATAAAACCGGACATTCCTGCAATTTCAAATCCGCCGACCCTTCTTAATGCATCTATTGGAGTTCCATCCCATTCTTTACGATGATTTTCTACAGCCTGCTTAATTACTTTCTTTTTATGTGTTAAAAGTTCTCCTTGTGCCCCGGTACCGCTTCCAACAGTATTATAAGGCTCCTCTTCCAACAATAGCGAGTACAGCGCGGATGAGGACGAAGTATTGCCAATACCCATTTCCCCGATTCCTGTAATATCTGCTGTGCAATTAAAACCAAGTTGATATCCAGCTAAAAAGGCTTTTTCTAATTCTTCTTCTGTCATTGCAGGCCCTCTTAAAAAATTGTCAGTTCCTTTTTTTACCTTTTTCTTTATTAGGCGGGGATTATCATTAAAATCATAGTCCACACCAATATCAATTATCCTGCATTTAATGCCGGAATTTTTACAAAGAACAGAAATTGCAGCACTATTATTCAGCATATTTAAAACCATCTGAGACGTTACTTCCTTAGGATAGGGGGAAACTCCCTCTTCTGTTATACCGTGATCTCCGGCAAATACAAACATTTCCGCTGTTTTAATAACTGCTGAGCTGTTTTTCCTGCATAAGCAGTACTGTAAAGCAATATCTTCCATCTTTCCCAGGCTTCCGGGAGGTTTGGTTAAATCATTTAGATGAGCCTGAATTTTTTGTTTAAGTTGGGATTTTTGAGGATTTTCTATGTTCTTTTTTATGTTTTGTATAGTTTTACTGATATTAATTTTTTTGGTCACTTTTTATCCTTTTTTAAATAACTTTTTCTAAATATATATTCAAAAGTTATTAAATTCAATTTTCTTTGCTTTTATTGGATATAAGTTATTACCCGGCCACAAAAAAGGCCTATAAATATTTTTCTAAAAGCAATAATTAGAATGACCAGTTTAGTGGCCGGGTTTTATTTTTACAGGGATACCGCTAACACATAAATATACTTTATCTGCGATTTTTGCAAGTGTCTGGTTTAGTCGGCCAGCAATATCTCGAAAATCTCTTGCCATCTTATTTTCCGGTATAATACCGCTTCCAACCTCATTAGTTATAATAATGAATCGGCCATTTCCCTGTACTTTATATTCATTTAAAGCGAAAATAAGTGCGGCAATTTCTTTATCTATTATTTGTGCATCGGAATCATACTTATGAAATAAATTACCTAACCAGACAGTAATGCAGTCCAGTATAATAAATAAGTCTTTAGAATAATTAAAGCTGTTTATAGTTTCATGAAATTTATAGGGTTCTTCTATTGTTACAAAGTTACCTTCCCTTTCTGCTTTATGTTTTTTTATCCGGTCTTTCATTTCATCATCTATTGGAACAGCTGTCGCGATAAATATTTTTTCATCAAAAGTTCTATTTCCCAGGGAAAGTGAAAAACTGCTCTTTCCGCTTCGAGCGCCGCCTGTAATTAAAACTATTTCTACCATTGTTTAACACTACCCTTTACTATTTCTATGGATTCAAATGTATCATTTATATTAAATACCTCTAAAGTAACCACATTTTTATAATTTTTTAAAAAACATTTAAGAAAATCATCTAATTCCATTTTATCAGTTTTTTCTAACGAAACATGATCTTTACCTTCATTTACACCATGAAGGTGCACAACTTTTATCTTAGAAAAATGCTTTATAAAAAGATTTAAGTTATGATTATAACGCCACATATGGCCAATATCAAGACATAGAGAAAAGCCAAACTTTTCTATAATATCAATATGCCATTCGGAAGGATACGAAAGATTCTCCACAGCTATCTTTTCCGGTTCTACATTACTGTTTTTAAGTATTTGTGAACATACATCAGTAATATTATTTTTCCATTCATTCAGTTCTGTTTTGTCAGCTTCCGGCTCTATACCTTCAAAATGCATAATATAGGCAGAAGGATTTAGTGTTAAAGTAATATTAAAGATATTCTTAACAGCTTTTGTGAATTCCTGTCTTTCGGTTTTATCTTTTGAGCCTGCTTTTAAATTTATTGGAAGATGAATAGTGTATGTAAGATTATTTTCTTTAGCTATTTTTGCAAGTTTGTCTACTGTATTTTTGTCCGGCAGATTATTCTGGCCGTTCCATTCAAATAGAATTATTTCTATATCATCAATAACAGGCGCCATTTTTTCTACATTAGGTAGAATGTCATCAGGGTATACATAAGATGTGCAACCCAGTCTGAACGGTAGTTTATTATACATTTAATTTCCTGGATTAAACCCGAATATTTCCAAGGCATGTGAATTATACCCTGAATCAAAAATATTATACTATTAATTTATTATAGTGTAATATGTAAATAAATATTTTTGTGAATAGAGTAAAATGTTCTAATCCTGTATGTGGTAGTGGACGCTCCCGTGCATCCATACACTACGCGGCACCTGAACATCTATGTACAAAATGGGTCGCCTCCTGTAATTGTAGAGGCTTCCACTACTTGATTTACTACTTTTCTCTGTTTTTGTTTCAGAGGGAGAAGTATGTCTGCTTATAAAGAGAACTGCGAGGTATTTCGGCTGTCAGAATAAAAATTGTTTATAAATTAAAATATTCTCTTTAGGAATATAATTTTAAGTTTTAAAAACTTCTTTAATAATTTATCACTTCATGGTATTTTATATGCGGAGTGATTGCATATGAATATAAAAGGAACTGCAATAAGTGATACCGGATGTAAAAGAGAGCATAATGAAGATTTTGTTCTTTTGCAGGATTCTTTTATCAGAGATGATTATTATTCAGATCAATTTGAAATATCTAAGGATAACTTTATTTGCACAGCAGTAGCAGATGGAATGGGCGGAGCAAATGCAGGTGAAATTGCAAGTGAAATAACACTTAAAGAATTGTATGGAAATCTTAAAAAATTAGCCAGTAATCTTAGAGATCAGGAACTAAAAAGTCTATTTTCTACCTGGATAACAGAAATACATCAAAAATTAATTCACATCGGAGATAATGATTACAGTAAAAAAGGGATGGGCACTACTCTTGCAGGATTTCTTTTTTATAATAGCAAAGGCTATGTTTTTCATGCCGGGGATTCCAGAGTTTACAGTTTTAGGAAAAATAGACTTGTTCAGCTTACAACAGATCATTCTCTTAGAGAACTCACTAAAAATGCAAACACACCCTCTAACATTATTTTAAATGTAATCGGAGGTTCACAACCTGCTTACATAGATTTTAAAGCAGTTAAAGGGAATATGGAAAAAGGGGATGTAATTCTTATTTCCTCAGACGGCCTGCATGACCTTGTAGAAAATAAGGAAATAGAAAAAGTCTTAAAAAAAGATTTAGTAAACAGTGTAAAAGTACTCTGCCAAATGGCAAAAGACAGGGGAGGCAAGGACAATATTTCTATTTCAGAACTGAGGTTTGGATAAAAGTACAGCCATTTTTTGTTTTATACCAGTATCCTTATAAAACATAATCCCCCATTATATTGACAAATATAAATATTAGCGTTACCATTGGTATATTATAATTTTATAGAAGAATTTATGCTTATGCTGAACAAAGCTGGTTTGGGTCTTAGTAAAAAATCTTCATCCTCTGATGCTGCTACTGAGGCATACAAAAATGCCTTAAAAATGCTTGGTGATAAAACTCCGAATTTTATTTTCTGCTTTTTTACATAAAAATATTCTGCTGATATATTATTAGAAAAAATTAATTCATTGGATTCTGATATTCCAGTTTTCCCCTTGTGTGCACCGGCTGTTATTAGTTCGAACTGCTCTTTTGAAAATGGAGTTGTTATATTAGCTCTATCTTCTAAAGATATTACTATTTTAAAAAATAAAACATCTTATAATCTAGATGATATCAAAAAAACATCGCAAACAATTTCAAAAGTAATAATAAAAAGCATAAAAACTGGTTATCAAACTGATTTTAGAGATAATAATTTATTTTTTTTAGGCATTCAAAGAGAAGAAGATGGATACTTAAAAGATATAGTCATGCAGAATATTGGAGATGAATTAGGTGCATTTTGTCATTTACTTGGCGGCGGATCATCAGTTTTACAGCAATCTACAGGTATGAATAGTAAAGATGAAAATACAGATACTGATTCTTTTTTATTGCAAACAACCGGAAAAGTAAGTATTGGAATCGGACACGGTTTTAAACCTTATGCAGGCCAATGATTGTTACAAAAGTAAAGGAAAATATAATTTATGAATTAGATGGACAAGCAGCAAGGAGTATATATTTAAAATATTTCCCGGATCATAAAAAACAAATAACTGAGAACTTCGCAAAATTCTTAATTAAGCATCCTTTTGGATTTACACAGATGAATGATGAATATATCATACGAGATCCTTATGATTTTACGGATGATGGCGGTCTGGTTTGTGCAGGTTTGATTCCCAAATATTCAGTAATACAGATAATGGATTCAAATGAGGAATCGCTCTTGCAGGCAATAGAAAAAACATGTAAAAGTGCATTTTCCGGATTAAATGGCAGAAGGCCTGTTTTTGCACTGGTTATAAGTTGTATTAGCCGTTTAAATTTTTTTAATAAAAATTGTAATAAGGAGTGGAGTATTATAAAAAAAGTATTGGGGCCGGAAATCCCTTTTATCGGTTTTTACAGTTATGGCGAATTCGGTAGTTTTATAAGCCAGCCGGCTTTTTACCATAATAAAACATTTATAATAGCAATAATAGGAGAAAATGATTAATTAACCAATGTATAGTGAAACCGATAATGAACAGTTACAGAATTACATTAAAGAATTGGCTGTATTGTATGAAATTTATAGTATACCAACCAGTCTTATTTCTAAAAAAGACCTGGCAAGGATTGTTTTAAATAAAACAGTACGTGCATTAAATATAAATTTTTGTATCCTTTTCTTAATAGATTTTAATGGACAGGAATATAAAGTATGGGATGCACGCGGGCTTTCAAAAAATATTATAAATAATTTGCCATTTAATAGCCCTTTTTTAAAATTAATAGACAATACAAATAAATATATAATTGTTACTGATGAAAAAAAAATAAATAATTTTCATTTACTCGAATATAATTTTCCGCTTAAGCACATGTTTTGTCAGATTATATCTTCCGGATTACGTACAGAGGGATTATTTGCAGCATTCAGGTTGATTGATATGCCATATACTAAAATTGAAATTGCTTTATTCAATATAATCGTAAATCGAATTGGTGATGCTCTTGAAAATATCTCGCTATTTGAAGAATTAAAAAAACAGAATATCAATCTCCAAAAAGAAATAAGCGAACGCCGAAAAGCGGAAAAAGAAAAAAAGATATTACAGGAGAAGCTGGAAAGAGTAAAACGCATGGAGTCTATTGAATTATTAGTGGGTGGCATTGCACATGATTTAAATAATATTCTATGCCCTCTTGTGGGCTATCCACAATTAATTCGTATGAAGTTAAAAAATAATATGCCTATAGATAAAGAAATAAAAATAATAGAAAAGGCCGCTTTGCAAGCCTCAAACGAAGTAAAAGACTTAGCTACTTTTTCCAGGCAAATCGCATATCCTAAAATAATAATAAATTTAAATACTGTAATCGAAGAATATTTAATGTCAGCAACAATGATAGAGTATCAAGAGAAATATCCGGATGTAAAAATAGTTATAAATTTAGATAAAGAGCTAAAGAACATTTCAGGCTCTACGCCTCATTTAACAAAAGTAGTGATGAACCTCGTATGTAATGCTTATGAGTTCTTACCAAAAGGCGGGGAATTAACAATCGAAACATCTACTGTAAATATAGAAAAAAAAATCTCCGGATACGAAGAAATCCTGCCAGGATGCTATAGCCTTCTTAAAATAACCGATACAGGCCCGGGTATTTTAGACAGAGATATAAAACGCATATTTGAACCTTACTATACAAAAAAAATTCATAGCACGACTGGAAGCGGACTTGGACTCTGGGTTGTTTATGGAATAGTGAAGGAACACAATGCGTTTATTGATATTCATTCCGAATATGGAAATGGTACTTCATTTTATATATACTTTCCTGCGCATGAACAAGAAGCAGAAACAGAAATTAGCAATAAAGTTAAGAGTAGTTGTGGAACAGAAAGAATATTAATTATTGATGATGAAACCGAAATTAGAGAATTTTTATCCGATGTATTATAATATTTAAATTATAAGGTTTATGTCGCAGAAAATGGAAGAGCGGCTGTCAAATCTCTCACTACACAAAGTGTAGATTTAATAATTCTGGATATGATAATGGAGAGTGATTTTGACGGTTTAGATACCTATCGTGAGATTTTAAAAATACATCCTGAACAAAAAGCAATTATCTCCAGTGGTTTTTCTATTAATGAAAGAATAAAAGAAACTTTAAGCCTGGGAGCAGGCCAGTTTTTAAAAAAGCCCTATACAATTGAAGAACTTAGCACTGCAGTCAAAAAAGAGCTGTTAAAATAAAAAATAGTGTATAGGATATGATATTATAATACTATTTTTTTTTGTATTCCTGTATAAGTGGATATGCTTCTTTTTTCCCATGACAGAAGAAAGCAACCCATTCAGCGAGTCTCCTTCCAAGTCGTACACAGAGCACCCTCTGCCGGCTGGCCGCTTGCAATTGCACCGTAATGAAGCGTCTGCCCAGGTCCGGTGTAATCGGTAATCCCGAACACCAGCATCCCGAAATTGAGCATTATTGTTGTAATCGACTGACAAACGATCTCGGCCCCTCCACCGCGTCCACCAGAGGATGAAAAAGCGCAGCCTATTTTCCCGTCGATTTTACCCCAGGTCTTTTTTATTATCCTTTCCCAGAATACCTTCATATCTGCGGAAACAAGTCCGATATATGTTGGAGATCCTGCTGCAATCCCGTCGCACCATAATATATCCTCTGCGCCGATGCCTCGCTTACTGAAAGAAACCTCACATCGGTTTCTGACAGACTTAAGGCCCCATCACAGACAAGTTTTGCCATCTTCTTTGTATTACCGCTGCGTGAATCATAAAGAACCACTATCTTATTCATGCCGGCCTCCTTCCTATCATTCTACTCTATTATTTTTACTTTTATATTTATACCTGTAAAAAGATTTTTATTGCACCAGTCTATTCTATACAACATTAGAGCCCTTATTTCTACAGGCAGATGGGTGCGGTTTTGTTCAAACCGGGAAAATACAATATAGATTTAAATGTAGGTTTCTATACTCATTTCATTGGATTGGGCCAGTCACCGGAAGACATTCAAATAACCGGTACATACCGGATCAGGACAGCTGGAAGAGTGTAAATAAGACAATTAATGGATATCCGTCCTATAAAATCGCAGAAACAGTTACACATCATGAAGCCTGGGGCCTGGGTATTTATAGTGTCTTTTATAAAAATGATATAAGTCTTAACAGTGCAATTGAGGCGCCGGAAGTTGAAAATGTACATTTTCATCATATTGTGACCTGTTCTTTAGGCAAAACAAATAGTACTATAGATCATGTAATTAATAATTATGGTGATGGCGTTGGCCCTGATAATTTTATGGCTAGGTGGGATGAATTATAAACAGCTTAAACAGTAGATCTATTAAAACACTTTAATACTCTTAGTGCACGTAAAGTATTCCAGCGGCCTGGTTTCCCTGCATTCTCCATATCAAAATGTGTTTGTCCCGGATAATGGGCCTGAACATTCCAGTACCCCTGTTTTTTTCTTTTTTTAATAATTTGTTCTATTGCAGGCTCCATCCGTTCTCCAATTTCAATAATATTCTTATCATAATCATAAAAGCGTACTACTTTTTGTTTCCAGGGATGCAGGGCTATTTTGTGAATTAGGCTTTAATTATTACATTTTAGAATATTTTAAATTGCAGATTAATTTTTACTTAAATATATTTTTTATTATTCTTGCCATTTTCATAATATCCACTGGTTTTTCTAAAATTGTTTTTGTACCAGCTTCCTTTATTGTTTGGATAGTATCAGGATCTGTATTACCAGTACAAATAAAAACCGGAATATCATTCCTGATTTCTCTGATTTTGTTAAAAAAATCAATTCCATTCATATTTGGCATTGAAAGATCCGTTATTATAAGATCATAATCATCCACCTTTTTGCTGAATATATTAAGAGCAGATTCCGGATTAGTAAAACCTTCTACTGAATATCCTAAGGACTGGAGAAATTCTTTATTAATTTCAACAAGAGTTTTTTCATCATCTTCCCTGGTTTACTTCTTTTGTTGTAAAAAAAGGTTCAAATATTTTGTCCAGAATATCTTTTCCGCTACCACAGCCAGTATCTTCTACACATAACAGAGAATAGAATCCTGTTTTAATATTACCATTTATACATTTTACTTCATTATTTATGTGAGATTCGGTAAGAGATATTTTTAAAATACCCTTGTTATCCATTGCCTGAGCAGCATTCATACATAAAATTTTCAATCTCTTACAATATTTTTCATATTGATGAGATCTTCATACTTATATTCTTTTGCAAAAAGTTCTATAAGTTTTTTAAACGGTTTTAAAAATACAGATATTTTTCCTGCATACTGCCATTGCGGATGAGGCAGAAAAGATTGAAGGTATTTAATAGATTTAATTATTAAAAATCGGTCTATTCTGCTGTAAGTTGCCCAGCCGTTATTTTTTCTGCACTCTTTATAAATAAGATTCCACTCCGGTTTTTTAATATTAGCGGAAAGATAAAAAAGAGGATTAAGAAATTCATATTTATTTAACATCCCTTTCCTTTTGCAGTAATTGTATATACCTGTTTCTGATTGAATCCTTAAACCGTAATTCAAAAGCACTGCGGATGTTCCAGGCAGTTGTTTTATAAAATCAAATCCCTCTTTTAAGGTTTCTAAATTTTCACCAGGCGCGCCAAGCAGGAGAGTAAGAAAGTAAGGTATTTCATATTTACAATACAATTCTGCTGCCTTCCTTATATCCTCTTTTATAAAACCTTTTTTAAGACTTATAAGCATAGCTCTGGATCCTGAATCTATACTCGACATAATTCCGGCACACCCGGCTTTTTTTAGAAGATATACATATTCTTGATCTACACCGGCAGGAGAATCGCAAATTTCAAATCGAATTTTAATCCTACTTTGAATTATTTCCTTTAAAAGCTCTTTTGCATAATCCAGAGGCTCAGAAAAAACTTCATCTACAAAAATAAACTTTTCTGTCTTCCACTTTGTTTTTATAGTACTTAATTCTCTAATAACAGTTTTTGGATCTATACAGCGGTATCTTTTTCCCGACATTTTAAATCCGTCACAGTAAATACAGTTGCGCGGGCATCCGCTTCTTGTCTGGATTCCCGGGAAAGAGCCGTTTGAAAGATATTTTTTTTCATTTACAAAACTTAAAGCCTCCGCTTGATCTGCTGCAAATATATCAGTAAATCCAGGGGGATTATGTACAAAAGTTCCATTCTTTCTAAATACCAGGCCGGGTATTTCGGAGATATTATTAAAATCCGGGTGCTTATCAAGGAGTTTTAATACACTTTGCTCACCCTCTCCCGTTATTCCAAAATCAGGCTTTAAGTATTCAAATATTTCCTGGGGCTCAGCAGAAAATCCTGTACCCCCGATAATTACTTTAATATCTGTAATTTTTCTAACTGAAGTTTCTCTAATTACGGAGATTAAATATTTAATAGTTTTTAAATAGAAATTAGGTGATATTAAAACACCGTTATCTACATTACGAATCGAAATAAGGATTGCTTCCGGCTTTACTTTATTTAATATCTTTTCAACTTTATTTTTTATATTTTTACAAAACATCAAGTCTATAAACTTAACCTCATGCCTGTTTTTAGAAAGAAAATTGGCAATTCTGCATGCGCCTGCCGGAACTACAGCATATGGGAATTTCTCCTGATTAGTTGCTATTACAAGCAGACGCAAGCGTATTACACCTTATATATGCTATTTTTCTTCATGCTCATTACCGTTATGAACATGGCCATGTTCAAGCTCTTCTTTTGTTGCTTCTCGAATTTCTTTAATACTGACATCAAAATATAAGTCCTGGCCTGCTAAAGGATGATTTGCATCAATTTTTACAGTTTCATCCTTAATTGATAATATTTTAAGTACAACGAGGCCCTTTTCTATCTGCATTTTTACATGCATGCCAGCTTCCATGTTTTCTATATGACCCAGTTTTTCCTTTTCTACTTCGAATATAAGCTTCTCGCTATAATCACCATAAGCTTCTGCAGATTTAATTGTTGTTTTAAATGATTCCCCTTCTTTTTTTCCTTCCAGCTCTTTTTCAAGACCGGGTATCATAAATCCTTTCCCATGAATGTAAGTTAGCGGCTTACTGTTTTCTGAAGTATCCAGGATTTCTCCTTTATCATTTTTTAATGTATATTCAAATGATACAGCCATATCTTTTTCTATGTTCATAATTTTATCCTTAATAATAGTGAATTTATATAATATTACAACCATATACTACTATTTGTATATTTCCATAATATAGGACTACTATAAACATTGGTCAACAAGTTTAAAAACAAGTATTTTACGATATTAATAAATTTCTAAGGTGACCAGAAATCCAGGAAAAAAAATTATTTTCTCACAGGACACGGAGGGCACAAAGATATTTGAATTTAGATATATAGATTTAAAACTGAATAATATGCAATTTATATTAATTGATATTAAAATACAACACACACTTTTATTGTTGAAAAAAAATGATATTGATTTTCATTAAATAAAAAATTGTTTTTGTAATATATTGTGAAAGTTATTACAATAAATAAAATAATGGGTGTGAATTTAAATATTAAAAAAGAAATTTATTTATGGCTAAAAAATCAAAGATTACTATTCAATCATTAATTAAGGATAAGGGAAAATTGACTGATTCTACAAAAAACGATAAAGACAATAAAGATATAATTATTGCTCGTTTAAATCATGCTCTTGAAGCGTTAAATATTTCAAAAAAAATATGTTGGCAAGTAACATATTACGTAATATTATTTATACAGGAATAATTTTATTTACTGATTTAATAAAAGAAGATACTATAAGCAAAGATATATCAAATATATTTTTTAATTTACATATTATTACTACAATTATAGCTGTAATAATTACCGTAGTTTATGTTTGGATTTATAATTAATATATTGTAAATTATTTAGCTTTTTTATGAACTACAAGTTATACTTTTAAAGCATTAGAACAATTTCCCAAACTTTCAGCATAAATTATCACTTCCACCAATCCCCCCTCACCGCAAAATAATAATGCTATTTATGTGTAAATTGACACTGTAAATCTGGCTGCGAACATGCCCCCGAAGCATCAGAACACGGATAATTTACCAAAAACCAATATATATATCGTTCTGTTCTGCGAGGGGGCATGTTCGCAGCCAGATTTACGCACACAATATCCCCAATTTTTCTATCTTTACAATTTCCTTATAGAATAATATGATATAAAAAGCTTTATAATTTGAAGGAATACATGATCAAACCAAAAGGCATGATAGGCATTGTAACAAAAGCATTAGCTGGTTCATTTACGGTAAAACTAATGATCGGCCTTGCACGGGAATTAATCCCCAATTATGACCTTCATAAAAGAACAGGAATACATAAAAGCCTTGCCATTCCAAACATTAATGCTGCAAGACAGATAGTAGTAGATATGAAAAAAAGAAATATTATTCCTCATTTTATTAATCTGTTAATTCAAGCGCAATACAAGGGAATAAAGGGAAGAAAACACCAGATAAAATATTTAAGAGAACTGATAGTCGGAATACATGGACAGGGTTTTTTATACGATTCACATAATAAAATGTTTGTAGAAGATCCCCGGATTCGCCGCACACGCGACTGGGGTGTTTTAATAGAAGGAGAAGAGTATAATTTTGCTTTTTTAAGACTCGATATTGTTGGAAATTCCAAATTAGTAAAGAAATACAGTAAAAAGGATATTTCAAAAACATATTCGGACCTTCACCAGATTGTTAAGAGCTGCTGCGAAAAACGAAACGGCAGGTTCTGGCACTGGGAGGGCGACGGCGGGCTTATGGCTTTCTTTTTTTCCAATAAAAACACACTTGCAGTTTTAAGTGGTATGGAGATCATTCATGAACTGTTTTTATACAATAAAACAAAATGTACGTTAGATACTCCTCTGGAAATCCGGCTGGCAATTCACTGCGGGATGTGTAATTTTACAAATAATGAAGAAGATATAACCAATTTAGATATTGTAAAAGAAACAATACAATTTGAATCAAAGTATGGCAAATCCAATACTGTTACAATCAGCCAGAAAGTATTAACAACTTTAGATCAGCGAATTATAGATTTCCTTGTTCAGAAAAGAAACAATCAAAAAGTTGTATATACTTACAGCCTTTAAGTGAGGCATTATGAATTTAGCTATTTTCACGAACAGCAGTATTATAAAAAAAGCTTTCTCTTCTATAGAGAATTCAAAAGCAGTAAAACTTGAGTTTATTCCTCTAAAAGATTTAAGAAAAGATATTAAAGCCATGCGCAAAAAGGACTTAATATATATTGATATATCAACCTTTGATCAGAAACAGGCCAACTCTATTTTAACATTTTTATCAAAACAGGATAATCGAATCTTCGGAATTATTGATCCTAAAAACCAGATACAGGATATTGCAGGACTTTTTTTCCGGGGTATTACAGATTATATTGGTAAGCTTTTATTTAAAAGCAATATCAGTTTAAACCGTATAAAAAAGGCAATGGAATTCGGATGCGATCCTGACAGGGAAGATATTATTCCAAAGAATGAAGATTATATTTTTATGGATGACTGGAAAAGTATCAAATTCGGAAAAGAATATACTTTCACGTTTTTATATATCGGAATAGATAATATAGATAAAATAAAACAGCGCTACAATGCGGATATCCTAGTAAAACTTCAAAATAACCTGCATAATTATTTAACTAATTTTTTCAAACCTTATAATGGTAAAATATGGATCTGGAACAATTTCAGCGGGCTTGTTCTATTTCCATTTGACGGCAAGGATATAAGAGCAGTATATGCAGGCTGCAGATTGTTCCTTAATCAGAAGATTATTGCAATAGAATGTATGAATATTAATACAGTAGTAACATTCAGAATTGTAATGCATATTGGAAATACTATTTATAAAAAACGGGGAAATACAGGCAATATAATATCCAATACTATAAATTCTATTTTTCATCTTGGAATTAAATTTATAAAACCTGAAAATTTCAATATTACAAAAGATGTATTTATATATCTAAAAAACGGTTTAAAAGATAATTTTGTTCCGTGCGGAACATTTGAGGGAAATGAAATTTATATATTTCAAATATAATTTGTTGATATTTTCCATAAATATTAATAGAATATTCAAATATACATGAAAAAGAAGAAAAAAATAGCCAGAGCAAAGAAGAGAAAGATTTTTTAGAAAACTACAAAAGAGTACTTTCTCATCAATTAAAATCACCTATTAATTCAATTCAATCTATGCTAAATACAATTAATCAGGGATACACAGGAGAGCTGGGCCCGAAAACAAAATTTTTTATAGAAAAATCTATTTATAAAGCAGACGAAGTTAAAAACCTGATAACAGACATACTTGATTATGAGTATTATTTTCAGGAAAAAAAACCATAAAGGAGAAAATGATATAATAGAACTGTTGAACTTCCTTATTAATAAATACATTCCTATTACTTCAGAAAAAAATATTTCATATCTTAATTACGATAAACTTGTAATTGGGACAGGAGCTAACTCTTTTGTGCCGAACATCCCCGGTATAGAAAGTGAAGGTATATTTTCTCTTTATAATATTATAGACGCGGAAACAATCCGGAAAAAGCTTTCCTACAAAAAAGCAAGGGATGTTTATATTATAGGAGGCGGCCTTGTTGGAATAGAAACAGCAGAAGCTCTAATATATTCCGGTGCAAGAGTAACAATGTTGGAAAAGCTCCCTCTTGTACTGAATAATTTTCTGGATGGATGCTTTGCAAAAAAGATTCAGAACGAATTAAGTAAAAAAGGCATAAAAATAATTACAGATGTAAATATAGAAAAAATAGTAAAGATTGATAAATCACTTTCCCTGTTTACAAATAAGGGTGAATACGCAGCTGATTTAATAATTATTTATGCGGGCGAAAGGCCTAATTCGGAGCTGGCAAAAAAAGCGGGTTTAAAAACTGGTGATTACGGCGGCATAATAGTAGATAAATATCTAAAGACATCAGACGAAGATATTTATGCCATTGGCGACTGCACGGAAAACTTAAATCTTATTACAAATAAATTAAACGGTTTGCTTAAAACCGTTACACCCGATAGAATTAAGAATAATAACAGCGAATACAAGATTATAGATGTTTCGCCATTAACAGATCATGCTTTTAACTCGATACCGGACAGTATAAATATTCCTCTTGAAAATATAAGAACCGGAGAGATTCCATTTGACAAGGATACAAAAATAGTATTATATAGTAAAACTTCCGCGGGGGCATATGAAGCATACAGAACTTTAAATTTTATGGGTTATACAAACCTCTATGTTCTTGAAGGAGGTTTTATATACTGGGAAAAATAGTTAAAAATTTTAAATACTTGACAAATAAACAGATTTCTAGATTAATTTTATTATAAGGAGATAGTAATGAAAAAAATACTAATAATTGATGATGATGCGGATATGAGAGAAGTTATTTCAACAGTATTGGGAAAAAAATATGATGTAAAAGCTGCAGACAGTAAAAAACAGGGTTATGAAATGGTGGAAAGTTTTTCTCCTGACCTGATTCTTTTAGACGTAATGATGGAATCTACAACTTCGGGATTCGAAATGGCACGCGATCTTAAAAATAATGATAATTATAAAAACATTAAAATAGTAATACTTACCAGTGTAGATTCAGAATCGAATATAGACTTTAAATCAGAAGCTGGTGACAGCAGCTGGCTGCCTGTAGATGATTATATTGAAAAACCTGTAGTTCCGGATATGCTGATAGATAAAATGGAAAAGATGCTGGGCTAAATTATATACTTAATATTAATTGGCTCTGCCAGTTATAAGTGAAAATGAAATGAAACTTTATAGCTGTTATTGTAATGCAATGGTGAAGACCATTTCATTTTAACGTAGTTAAATTATTATCCAGATAACTTAATCGTAATAAATCCAAAATGTAATAATTGTTTGTATCATTATTTAAACTAGCAATGTAAGTTGCTAACTATTTTTTTGCCTGTTTATATTTATTTATGCTTAATTGTGTGATACAATTTATAAAAAATATTTTAAGTTCATTTATTATGCTTTATTTATGCATTATTTCTGACTGTTATAATAGTTAGATAAAATTGATGCTTTTCATCTGTAAAAAAGAGGTAGTTTGCATGAAAAAGATACTTTTCATTCTTCTAATCCTTATTTTGCCATTTGTTCCGCTATTTTCTGATAGTATAGATCTTTTATTAAGTAATGCTGTAGAAAATATAGAAAACAATATTTCTGAAAATCTAATAATAGGAATAGGAAATATTGTTTACTCAGACAAGGAAATTGGCAGCGAGTTTTCTCATTTTTTAAAAGAAAAACTATCTATTGCAATACAAAGAAGTGAAAGATTTGAATTGTCCGATACAGATAATCTCGATCTAATTAAAGAACAATGGGATTTCCAGCATTCAGGATTTGTTGATGAGGATCAGGCTGTTAGAATAGGAGAACTCGATGCAGTACAGGCCCTATTATTGGGTAATTATTTTGATAATGAGAGTACTATTAATATATTTTTAAAATTAGTTGACGTAGAAACTGGTTCTGTTCTCGCGGCAGAAGAAATAGTTATCTCAAAAAGAGATATACATGTATCTGTTATTCCGGACAATTATAATAATGCCCTCTATATTATAGACGAATTATCAGAAGTATCAAATACAAACAGTTCACAGCCGATAGTAAATGCATGGATAGAAAAAGGAAACGGTGCAACTTATGAAAATGGTGAAAACCTTTTTGTAAACTTTTATTCAGTTACAGGCTGCTACATAAAAGTATATCATATAGATGTGAATGGCCAGACCCAGCTTATTTTCCCAAATTCTTATTATTCAAATAATTTTATAAATGCAAACATAATATACAGTATTCCGGACGGCAGGTATCCTTTCAAATTTAGTCTCGGAGAACCTTTCGGAACAGAATTTATAAAAGTAATAGCTTCTCCGGTACAATTTGCCGAAATTGAGGAATCTTTTAGTAATCTGGGAAATGCTTCTCAAAATCTATTGTTCAGAGGGCTTACAGTAGAACAGACACAAGGTGAACTTACCGAAATATTATTAAATTACACAATTATTGAATAATCAAAAAGCAAGAGGTAAGCTTATGAAAAGAAATATTCTTATTCTTTTTCTATTTACAATTATTTGTTTTTTTTCTTTTGCAGACACAAGAACAGCCCTTATAATTGGGAACAGCAGCTATGAAAGCTCTCCTTTAATAAATCCCCAAAATGATGCAAGAGATATGGCAGAATCCTTAGGTGGTTTAGGCTTTAACGTAACATTAAAAATAGATTGCAGTATGGATGAAATTATAAGTGCTATACGCGATTTTGGTGATGCATTATTAGGAGGAGGCGTAGGCCTCTTCTATTATTCCGGCCATGCAGTACAGGTAAACGGCAGCCCGGACGGTAATATCGCAGATGAATCTGCAAAAAGGGAATATCCGGGTTGGACTGTATGGGAAGGATACGATGACGGCTCTATTTATAATGCCCCTGTAGGCAGTTTTAATGGAAATGATCTTGGATTATACGATATGGCAGGTAATGTCTGGGAGTTTTGCTGGGACTGGTATGTAAGTGATTATTACTCTGTATCACCGGCAACAAATCCAAAAGGTCCTTCGAATAGTACAGATCGTGTTGGGCGCGGCGGCGGGTGGCTTTTTAATACCAATGGCCTTAGGTGTGCAGATCGAAGCTACTTTGCCCCGGATTCCGGTTACGATGATGTAGGTTTCCGTCTTGTAAGGACAAAATAGAAATATTTAAACACGAATTAATGGACAAAAATTATCTGTTCTCTATTTTTGTTCCATCTTTAACGTCCGCATCCTGTTTATAGTACATGCCAGTTCAAGTGGTCTAAACTCAGCCAGGTTTCCGGAAGTTTTTTCACTTAATATATCAAGACCCTTTTCATTAAGGTCCTGCATTAGAATATCCAGAATTTCTCGTAATGTTCTTTTTCCATCAATATAACGGATTATATACTGTAATGCGTGCATAATAGCTTTTGTCTGGGACAATTCTAAAAGCTGTTCAACATCTATTAAGTCTATTACAGTTTTGCCAAAATTAATACGTTTAACCTCTTTTGCATAAACACTCTTTTTATTGTATTGATTAAGAGGATCTACACTTCCAGGCAGAGGTATCCTATTTGCCGGTTTAATTGTAATGCCCTTCTCTTCTGATTCACGTTTTACAGGGGAAGCATTTGCTATTTCATGAGCTTTCTCGGTTACATCAACAGGAACATACTTTATCATCTGAATTATCCTGTCTGAAATATCAAAATAATCTCCCATACCGCCAAGCACTAATATTGTTGAAATCCCGAGTTCGGTATAAAGCTGGCGGGCTTTATCTATAAAAGTAGTAATGGGCTCATCATTTTTTTGAACAAGCATTTGCATTTTTCTGTCACGGATCATGAAATTGGTCGCGCATGTATCCTCATCCATTAAAAGCACTTCCGCGCCTGCCTCTATTGCCTCCTGTATACTGGCAGCCTGCGAAGTGCTTCCGCTCGCATTCTCTGTAGAAAAGGCCTTAGTATCTTTCCCCACAGGCAGATTTTTTATATAAGTGGATATATCCACTTTTTCCACATATCTGCCGCTGTACGCGCGTAATTTATGAGCATTCGGATTTGTTACACATTTTTCCCTGCCGTCTCCATGTATATGATTATACACTCCGGCTTCTATTGCGTGCAGCAATGTTGATTTTCCATGATACCCGCCGCCGGTAATAAGCGTTATTCCTCTGCCTATTCCCATTCCTGTCACTTTTCCTGTATGTGGAAGTTCTACTACTATACACATAGTTTCCGGGGACTTAAATAAAATCACTTTTTCTTTATCCAATGGCAGATCGCTGGTTCCGCTTTTCCGGGGTAATACGGAATCGTCTTCAATAAAAGCAACAAGTTCAAGTTCAGTAAGTTTATCCCGGAGGTATTCCGCGTCCTCTACAGTATTAATATGACTGGCAAGATCTTTTTTATCCATGTTCCCTTTAAATAATGCCTCTTTAATAATCTGTGGAAGCTCATTAAAGAGCATCTTTTCTGCTACTTTAGCTTTTACATTTCTTCCGGATGCAGGAAGGCCTAAAAACATTCGAACTTCTATATAATCTTCTTTTAAAACTACAGAACTCCGTTCCAGTACAGCCTGTCCGGGCTCAGCTATAGTTATAATTCCGCTGTACCCCGTTCCGCGCCTGCCCCCTGCAATTCTTATCCCTGCATTAAAAATCCTCCTTGCAAGATAATCCCTGAATGCTTTCCTGCGGATTTTTGATGCATTAAGTTTTTCCGGAACGAG
>SDBV01004894.1_pt1 | contig 19039 bp, 14 predicted proteins | sample 2277081 | NCBI WGS metagenome assembly SDBV01 (sample SAMN10402039, study PRJNA504765) | marine sediment metagenome | isolation source: marine sediment core GS10_PC15, 223 cmbsf | place: Arctic Ocean: Southern Knipovich Ridge | collected 2010
CCTGACCATCCGCGCCCGCTGGCGGGGAATCAGGTTGTAAGGGGTTTCTCTCTTCCATTAACCAAGCAACACGCCCGCGTAACCGACCACGCGGCCGGTGTCGCCGCTGGCCTCGGCACTGGTGGTGTAGCCGACCAACCGGCATCGCCCGAGCCGGCCCCACTCGCCGGGGTCAGTCGCCGGGGTCAGAGCTTGAACAGTGATTAAGGCTGTCAGACTCGACGAGATTCGACATCCTCCTCGACTCCTCGACGCCCCGGACCAGCGGGCCACGCAGGTCTTCCACTCCACTGGGCCGTGGATCGCGCTGATCGACGCGAACGATCATCGGACCACCTTCGTCTACGACGACGCCGGGCGGAACACCGTCGAGATCGACCCCCTTGACCGGCGGGCCAGCTATGCCTATGATGGCGTGGGTAACCGGACGCTCAAATGGGACGCCCGCAACAACCGTGTCACCATGAGCTACGACGCCGCCGATCAGCTTACGCTGGAGCGCTATCCCGACGGCCGCCGGCACACCTTCAGCTACGACGAGGTGGGCAACCGCACGGCAATGGCCGATCCCACCGGGCAGACCGACAGTACTTATAGCCCGCGGAACAACCTCACGACGGTGACCAACCCGGACGGCAAGTGTGTGACCTACACCTACGACGCCCTCCAGCGGCGCCGCACGCTGCGGGACCCCGACGGTGGGCGGTTCACCTACAGCTACAACGCGGCCGGGCGGCTCAGCGAGTTGGTCAACCCGCAGAACGAGCGGACCACCTTGGCCTACGACGCGGTGGATCGGCAGATCCAACGGCGGTTGGCCAACGGCAACCTGACCACGCAGGTCTATGACGCCGCCGGCCGGATGACGGGGTTCGTGAACGCCAAGTCGGACACCACGCTGATCTCGCGGTTCACCTACGCCTACGACGCCGCCAAGGCTGCCACAATTATCCGAAACCGGTTGCCCATCTCACGCTCCTCCTTCCACGGCACTTACAGCCCATCTGAAAACCCGTCGCCGGGCACCACGTTGTCAACCACCCGTCAGCCCCTCTTCCCCGTACCCTCTTTGATTCTCACCATCTGGTCCACCTCGACGTTCTCCCACACGTCCACTCCACCCCCGATCCAGCGGACCTCGATCCGATCGACCCGATCGTGCTTGCCCAGGCCGAAATGCAGCCGCATGCCGTAGTGGCTCTGATATCCGCGGCCGCTGTGCACCTCGTCGACCTGTGTGAGATCTCCGGCGATTACCTTCACCCGGGCCCCGATCCCGTCGCGATTGGTCTTGGTCCCCTGTAGCCGGATCTGGATCCAGTGATTTCCCGGCGGAGAGTCGTTCCTGAGGATAGTCGGTTCGCCGCGGGAGTTGAGGATCACCACGTCGATGTCCCCGTCGTTGTCCAGGTCGTCGAAGCCCGCCCCGCGGCTGCTCAGCCTGACCGCCAGCCCGTCGCCGGATCGGTCCGATACGTCGACGAATTTCCCTTCGCCGGTGTTCATCAGGAGGATGTTTTGGGCCAGGTATGAAGCGGCGTCGTCGAAACGCTCCACGTTGTCGTAGAGGTGCCCGCAGACGATCATCAGGTCGCGGTCGCCGTCGTTGTCGAAATCGACCAGGCCATTGCCCCAGGTTACCTCGCCAAAGGTACGGGCCCCGGCCCCGGTAACGAAGGTCACGTCCTCAAAGATACCTTCGCCCAGGTTTCTATAGAGCAAGGCGGGCTCGTCCTGATAGGACGTCTGGTGCAGATCGAGCCGGCCGTCGTTATCGTAATCGCCGAAGTCCATTCCCATGCTCCCGTGCTCGCTGCCGCGCGCGTCGTAGGCTATTCCGGCCAGCAGCCCCACCTCTTCAAACTTACCGGTCCCGTCGTTGCGGTAGAGGAAGTTCTCGGCGACGTCGTTTCCCACGAAGATATCGGTGTCGCCGTCGCGATCGTAGTCGGCACAGACGGTACCCATGCCGGGACCGGCCTGCGCGGCAACGCCCGACTCGATGCTCACGTCGGTAAAGGCGCCGTCGCCGTTGTTGCGGTAGAGGGTATCCGGATCGGGCGGAAACTCCCTGGGGCTGGGATAGATCGGAAAGCCTTGCCGGGTATGCGAGACGTGCATATCGTAAGAAAACTTGACGTAGTTCGAGACGAACAGATCCAGATCTCCGTCATTGTCGACGTCCAGGAAATTGGCCCCGGCGCCCACCCGCCGGCCGTTGCCCACTGAAGCTTCCCGGGTCACGTCGGTGAAGGTTCCGTCGCCGTTGTTTCGGTAGAGCACGTTGGGGCCGAAGTTGTTGACGTAAAGATCAAGATCGCCGTCGGAGTCGTAATCGCCCACGGCAACCCCCAGGCCGTGCCCCGTATCTCCCACGCCGGACTGCCGGGTAACGTCGGTGAACTTCAGCCCGCCGTCGTTTCGATAAAGCGCGTTTCTGGGGGCAACGTCTACCTTGGTACCCGGCAGAGGCGCCCCGTTGAGGAAGTAGATGTCTACGTCGCCGTCCGCGTCGTAATCGAACAGGGCCAACCCCGCGGAAACGTATTCCACGATGTAGCGCTTCCCGGAGCCGCCGTCGGTGTGCCGGAAAGTGATCCCCGTCTGTTTTGTCACGTCTCGCAGCTCGATCGGCTCCCGGGAGCATGCTCCCAGCAGAAGCGACGCGCCCGCCACGGCCGTGGCAACGTACCACCGCAAGAGCAACCTCTGCTTGCGATCAACCGCCGAATCCGTCACGTTGCCTCCGTTGTTGAATCAGCCTGCGTGCCCGCTCGTGCTGGGGGTTGCCGGGATCCAGCGCGGCGGCCCGCTGGATGGCCGCAAGCGCGGCGTCGAACCGGTTCAGCCGGGCATTGAGCACGCCGATATTCAAGTAAGTGGTGGGGTCCTCCGGATCGATCCGGCTGAGTTCCTGGCAGATATCCAGGGCTTCCCGGTCCCTGTTTTCCTGCATGTATACGTTGACCAATTGCATCCGGCAGGACGTATTCTTAGGATCGAGCCGGGCCGCTTTTTGCCAGTGTTGCTCGGCTTGGCGTGTTCTTCCGTGGCCGAAGTAGACCTGGCCCGCCTCCGTGAGTGTCTGAGCCACGCTGCGCCGGGCCGAAGCCGCGTCATCATAGACGCTTCTTTGATCTTCGTCTACCAGCCTGTCTTCGGCCTTCAGCTTCTTGAACCTTTCCATGTACGCGCCGGACTCGTCATTCTCTCCCAGCCGCTGGCAGACCACCGCAAGGGCGTAGCAGGCGTTGGTGTAATCCGGTTGCAATCTCAGGGCCGTCAGATAGTTCCGCTTGGCCTTCTGGAACTCTTTCAACTGCCGATAGGCCTGCCCCAACTCGAAGTAGCTCGTGCTGGCCCCGGGCGAGATCCCGATATCCTTCTTCAGCGCCTCGACGGCCTCTTCGTGTCTGCCCAGGGCCATCAATGCCCGGGCCGAGAAGGTGCGCACGGCGGTCATTCGAGGTTTTATTTCGAGGGCCTTTCGCCAGAAGTCCAGCGCTTGCTGATGCTCACCCCTTCGCATCGCAATTGAGCCCAGCCCCCGGTAGGCGTCGGCCCGGCCGGGATCCATTTCCAGAGACTGCTGCCAACACCTAACCGCTTCGGCCGAGTTGCCTAGGCCGTTGTGCAGGTTTCCCAGCAGGACCAGGGGATCTGAACTGGCTGGGAAATCCTCTTTGAGGCTCTCGACCACCCCGATCGCCTCTTCCCGCAGTGAGTTGATCTCTGCGTGCAGTGGCGACTCCGCATCGGCAACCGCCGGTGGCGAATCCGTCGGCCCATGGAGGCCGGCCACCCAGATCGCGATTACTCCCGTGCCAAGGGCTATCGCGCCAATCAACAACCGCACTTTGCGGCCCCCGCCCATTCGGCGGGACACGAAGCCGCCCCACCGATGGGAAGGCCGCCGAACCTCTGCGGACGAGGAAGGGCCGTTGCGCTGCCTGCCGGGCTTGTTGCGCCTTCTGGTCACGGCACGCCTTGACGCGGTCTGCTTAGGCGTGTCTCACCCTCGGTGATGGTCACCAGCCGGTCCACGCCGACGTTCTCCAAGACGTCGACTCCGCCGCCGATCCAGCGGACCTCGATCCGCTCGACCCGATCGCGCTTGCCCAGCCCAAAGTGCAGCCGCATGCCGTAGTGGCTTTGGTACCCCCGCCCGCTGTGGACCTCGTCGACGTGGGTGAAGTCCCCGGCGGTTACCTTTACACGGGCCCCGATCCCGTCGCGGTTGGTCTTGGTGCCTTGCAGGCGAATCTGGATCCAGTGATTTCCGGATGGCGAATCGTTTCTGAGGATGGTCGGTTCGCGGCGGGAGTTGAGGATCACCACGTCGATGTCGCCGTCATTGTCCAGATCGTCGAAGCCGGCGCCCCGGCTGCTGAGCTTGACCTTCAGCCCGTCGCCAGATTGGTCCGACACGTCGACGAATCTCCCCTTGCCGGTGTTCATCAACACGACGTTTCGGGCGTGGTAGGACGAGGTATCGTCGAACAGCTCGACGTTGTCCTGCAAGTGACCGCAGGCGACGAAGATATCGTGGTCTCCGTCGTTGTCGAAATCGACCAGGCTGGCCCCCCAGGTTACCTGGCTGAGGGTCCCCGCACCGGCCCCGCTGGCAAGGGTCGCGTCTTCAAAGCTGCCGCCCCCCAAGTTCTTGTACAGCAGGGCCAACTGTCCCTGGAAGGAGGTCTGGAAGAAGTCCAGCAGACCGTCGCCGTTGAAGTCTCCGCAATCCACTCCCATGCTTCCCTGTTCGTCGCCGTGGGAGTCGTAGGCGGTCCCCGCGATCAGTCCCACCTCCTCGAACTTTCCGAATCCGTTGTTCTGGAAGAGGAAATTCTCGCAGAGATCGTTGGCCACGAATACGTCGGTGTCGCCGTCGTCGTCGTAGTCGGCACAAACCGTCCCCATCCCAAATCCCGCGTGCCCGCCGATTCCCGATTCCATGCTCACGTCCGTAAACGTGCCGTCGCCGTTGTTGAGAAAGAGGGTATCCGGGTCGGCCGGGTAGTGGGTGGGCCCAGCGTACACGGGAAACCCCTTGGAGGTCGCGCGGACGTGTTTGTCGTGAGAGAATTTTACGTAGTTGGACACGTAAAGGTCCAGATCACCGTCCTTATCCGCGTCGAAGAAGCAGGTTCCTGCTCCCACCCTGTGGCCGTTTCCGGTTCCCGTCTGCCCGGTCACGTCGGTGAAGGTGCCGTTGCCGTTGTTTCGGTACATTACGTTGGGGCCGTAGTTGTTCAGATACAAATCCAGATCGCCGTCGTTGTCGTAATCCCCCACGGCGACCCCCAGCCCGTATCCCTTGTCGCCCACGCCTGCCCGATCCGTGACGTCGGTGAACTTCCATCCGCCGTCGTTTCGGTACAGTACGTTGGTCGGCGGCGCCTTCACCTTGGCCCCCTTCAGCGGCGCTCCGTTGAGGAAGTAGACGTCGACGTCACCGTCTCTATCGTAGTCAAACAGGGCCAAACCGCAACACACCGTTTCCATGATGTAGCGATTTCCGCAGCTACCGTCCGTGTGGCGGAAAGTGATACCCGTCTGTTTGGTCACCTCCCGCAATTGAAAGGGGGGACGAGCGCAGGTGGTCGAAAACAGGCACAGCCACGCCACGGCGGCGGCCGCGCTGCTTGGCAAAAAAGGCCAGCTCTGTGGGCCGGACGCCAAAGAAAGTGAGTCAGTCTTTTTCCTGAAGCAACTCATAGCTCCGTCGGTATATGGAGTTCTCGGGGTCTAGTTGCACGGCCCGGCGCAACGCGATAATTGCGCTCTGGCGGTCGCCATTTTTGTCGTGTGCCTCGCCCAGAACGAAATAGTTCAACGCCACCGGCTCCAGCCGAACCGCTTCTTGGGCAAGGGCCCTGGCCTTGGAAAGCTCTCTGTTCGTACTCAGGTACAATTGCGCCAGCGCCAGGTATCCCAGGGAGCGCTGCGGGGCAAGTTGTTGGGCCGCAAGGAAAGCCTTTTCGGCGGCCTCAAATCGCTTCAAGCGGGCGTTGGCAATGCCCAGGTTCACACAGTAGACCGGGTTCTGCGGATCGAGCTTCCTGAGCTGGCCGCAAATCTCGAGTGCCGCGTGTTCCCGACCGGTTGACCGATACGACGACGCCAGGCACTCTCGGCAGCGGATATTCCCGGGGTCCAGCATGGCCGCCCTCAGCCATTGTCGCTCGGCCCTTGAACCGTCTCCACTGCGCCGGTACAGCAGAGCGGCCTCCGTGTAAGTGACCGCCACGTCCTTACGCATCATCGCCAGATCATCACGCGCCACGGACCGGTCGATCGACGTCTTCAGATCCGCGGATTTCAATTGCTTGAACTTGTCCCGAAACTCCTTCGACTTGTCTGCTCGTCCCAGCCGGGCATAGACCGTGGCAAGTCCGTAGTAGGCATTCCAGAGAGCGGGTTGGATCTGGATCGCCTGCTCGTAGTTCTGTTTTGCCCTGTCGTAGTTCTTCAACTGGAGACAGGCCCGGCCGAGCAAGTAGTGGTACAACGCCGACCCGGGGGATATCTCAAGCTCCTTCTCCAGTTCCACGGCGGCTGCATCCGGTTTGCTGAAGTGCATCAGGGCTCGCGCCAGGCAGTAATGGATGCCCGGCATCTTAGGGTCGATCTGCTGGGCCTTGCGCCAGAGCGCAAGGGCCTGATCGACCTCTCCCTTTCGCAGGGCAACTTCCCCCATCACCTTGTAGACGTCCGCGCGGTTGGGATCCAATTCCAGGCACCCTTCCCAGGCCTTCAATGCCCGCGCGGAATTGCCCTGCGCCGCGTGCATGTTGCCCACTATGGCCAGCGAGTCGGGGCGGTCCGGGAAATCCTGCAGCAGGCGGCCGGCAACCTCGCTCACTTCCCGTCGCAGGGCCTCGATCTTTTGCTCGGCGCTCGCTTCCGGCTCGATCACCGAATCCGCTGTGGCGGTCGGTATCCACGGCGGATCGCCGTGGGGGGATTCAGGTTCGGGCTCCGGCGGCACGGGCACAGGTTCCGGCGGCACGGGCGAAGGTTCTGGTGGCAGGGGTGAAGGCCCTGGTGGCGGGCCAGCCGCGTTTTCAGACGTGGATTCCGACAGAGGAGGCGTTGCTGCGGGTCCGGAAGATGCAGCCGCCGGACCAGAAGCGGGACGCTCAGACGCGATCGCCGGCTTGGACCCCGTCGACCTCCTCTCATCGGGACGTCGAAACGCCGTCCAGGCCAAGATGCCCGCGACCACGCCAATTAGAAGTACCCCCACAATCCACGCCACAGGGATCGTTGCAGCCTGGATCGGTCTCGGGCCGTCTCCAGAGCACTCCTGCCTGTGCGCCCCGGCCCGCCAACGCCCAGTCATCATGGTTTTCCCGGGTTGAGGTGTGTCTCGACCGCCGCGCCTCTGCTCAATCCCTGTTGGGTCAGTGTAGCAGAGTTGAGGGTAAAAATCAACTGACAGTAAAAAAGATAGGGAAGCGGCTTGGCGCCTCCCGGCCGCTCCGCAAAGCGACCGGCGCCCGGGGACAATGAAGAGTCCAGTTCCGTGTGCCCGGAGCCGGTTCGAGCCTGGCTCACTCAAGCCGTCGAGTCCGGTGCCTCCGATCTGCATCTGGTGGTGGGCCATCCGCCGGTGCTCCGTCTGCACGGCACGCTCGAGGAGTTGGCAGACTCCTCGGTCGACGGCGACTCGCTGCGGCGTTTTCTTACGCCGCTGTGTCCGGAACCGATCTTCAGCAGCTTTCTGTCCGAGAAGAATGCCGACTTCTCCCTGGAACTGGAGATCGACGGCCGGCCGGGTGCCATGCCCACGCTTGCGTGGGCATGCGCGGAAACGTCGTGCGAATCGGGCATGGCCAAACAAGTTTGGCCATGGCAACCGCCGAAGCACCCTTCGGCCTGCTGGGCTTCAATCGCCCTCGGGCGGCAGCGGTTCATCGGGCCGCACACCGTACCGGCGCTCTCTGGCTCGCCCCCATGGGCAACCGCCAAAAGTGACCAGCGTTTCGATGCGTTGGAGCAAGCGGGCGAGCTTGTTGCCCTTCCTCGCCCGTGTGCAAACGGGACATCGATTCTCGCAGAAATCCGGGTCGAACGTTGTCCGACGGCGTGTATCTTCAGTCATCTCTCTGTTCCTCGGGAGCCGGGTCAAACTCAAATTATGAATGATGAATTATGAATGCAGAATGACCAGAAGCGCAGGATCCAGCCGCTTACGGTTTGAAGTCCTTGCGAAACCTGTAGCTCTCATTCCTATGGTCGAAGTCCCAGTCCGTCAGGCCGACGTTGAGCTTCAGGTCCACGTAAGTGTACTCTTCCAGGAGTCGCGGCTTGCCGCCTTCCTTCTGCGGCCAATCCCACGAGGCAAAACGGATCGGCAAGTTCAGCTTATCGTCGATGAATAGTCGGGCAAGCTGGTAGCGGGAGTGTTCGCGACGAACCGGGTGCAACAGTTGGATTGCCCTACAGGCCCGGCCGTTGATCTTCGCATCATTGAAGTGCTTCACGTTGATGTCCCTGAATTGCAGCTCCTGCCTGCCCGACTCAATCAATCTCTGAATGAGATTCCGAATACCCAATTCCGTAACCGGGTAGCGCCTCTGGCGCATCGCCATCTCGCTTCGCGGGTGGATGGCTACCGTTACGTGCTCAAAGCGGCTCCCCCCATTGCGTGCAATCAGCTTTCCCTTGTTCCGTCCCTGCACGTAGATCACCTCCCGGCCCCGGATCTTGGCCGGCCTGGTGAACCGCAGGTAAACTGAGAACGGCACGCGGACTTCGCCCTTGTGAACCTGCTGGTGGCGCACCTTCACAAAGGCGTTCACATAGTCCGACAAGCGATCATCTATGCGCTCGCGCATCACCAGCCAGCACGTATAGTCCTTCACCTGCCTGTCGATGCGCCGCAGAGCTTCGTGTCCCATCTCGATCACGGGGATCAACGGATGTTCCCCCTCTTGCTCCCCGCCGATGGCAGAAGTGGTACACAGCGCAGCACAGAGTAAGATTCTACCGGGTAGCATGCTTCCGTCAAACTCGTGTAAGATTTCTTAAGCCAGGGCCTTGTCGGAAATGTCTTTGCGGCACCAGGCGCCCGGCCAGCGGATGCACTTCACTGCCCGGTAGGCGTTTAGCTTGGCCCTGGCGATGTTGCTGCCCAGGGCCGTGACGTTCAGCACCCGGCCGCCCGCGGTTACGGTCCGCCCGTCGGCCGTGGTTGTGCCGGCGTGGAAGACCTTGGTGTCGGGCAGCTTGGCGGCGTCGTCCAGTCCGCGGATCGGAAGGCCCTTGGCGTAGCTGCCGGGATATCCCTCGCTGGCCATCACCACGCAGACCGCCGGCCGCGGGTCCCACTGAAGCGGATCGAGCTGGTCGAGGCGCTGATCGACGGCCGCCTCCAGCAGGTCGACCAGATCGGTCTTCAGCCGCATCAGCAACGGCTGGCACTCCGGATCGCCGAAGCGGACGTTGTACTCCAGCACCTTGGGCCCCTGGTTGGTCATCATCAGCCCGGCGTACAACACTCCCGTCAGCGGCCGGCGGGCCCGCTTCATGGCGTGCACCGTGGGCACCAGGACGTGTTGCTCGATCCAGTGGAGCATCTCGTCGTCGACCAGCGGGGCAGGGCAGTAGGCGCCCATCCCGCCGGTGTTCGGTCCCGTGTCGCCGTCGTGGGCCGGCTTGTGGTCCTGGGCGGGCTGGAGCGTGACGATGGTCCGGGAATCGGTGATCGCCAGCACGCTGGCCTCCTGGCCGTCCAGCCGCTCCTCGATCACCAGCCGGTTGCCCGCGGCGCCGAATGCCTTTTCCAGGGCGATCTTCTTGACCGCTTCGACGGCCTCCGCGCGACCCGAGCAGACGATCACGCCCTTCCCGGCGGCCAGCCCGTCGGCCTTCACCACTATCGGCACATCCTCGCGATCCTGGAGAAACTTCAGCGCTTCGCCCGGGTTGTCGAAGGTCTGGTAGTCGGCCGTTGGGACGTCGGCACTACGCAACAGGTCCTTGCAGAAGACCTTGCTGGCCTCCAACTCGGCCGCGGCCTTGACGGGCCCGAAGGCGCGGAGCCCGGCCTGCCCGAAGGCATCCACACAGCCCGCAGCCAGGGGGGCCTCAGGCCCGACGACCGATAACGCAACGTCGTTCTGCCGGGCAAACTTGATGAGCTGGGGGAAGTCGTCGGCGGGGATGGCCACGTTCTCGGCGTCCACGGCGGTTCCGGCGTTTCCCGGGGCCACAAACACTCGGTCAGCCCGAGGACTTTGTGCAATCTTCCAGGCCAGGGCGTGTTCTCGCCCCCCGTTGCCGATGATCAGAATGTTCATACTTGGAATCCTTGCCGGCGGTAGATAACCGCACAGACCGATGGATTCTAAGATGAACCAACCGGGCGGGGAAGGGGGCACGGGCGGCGCTTCCCGCAGCCGGTGGGAGCGGTTTGGCACACTGAATAGTTTCCAGTCTGAGGGAGGGACGACGGTCACGACCTTGGCCCCCAATCTGGAGCGAGTGGCCGAGCGGATCCGGCCGGAATACCTCCGTCGCTGGCTGGCGAACCCCAAGGCGGTGCTGCCCCATACCCCCATGACGGCCGATTTTCTCCCGGAGGGCCCACCCCTGGAACCCGAACTCTTCCAGGGCAAAACGATCGAACAACTCGACGCCGTTATGGACTTGTTGCTAAACTATGATTGGTACCTCAGAAGTCATACCTCAATCCGGCAATTGGTCCCCTCGGGTACCCGCACGGATCAGGGCACACCCCGCCGAGAAGATTAGCCAACGTCAGCGGGCGACCTTGCCGCAGCAGCGGGCCAGCGTCCTTGCAAAAGAGCGACCGGCCCGAGGTCTCCCCACTTCACCAGGAACCAGCTTGATGACCGACGAGTTCAATCGACGCAGATTCGTGAAAAAGACAGCCGAGGCCACCCTGGGCCTGGCCGCGGGGTTGTCGGTGCCGACGATCGTCCGGGCCGCCGCGGCCGACAAATGGGGCGACCTGGTGGGCCGGTTCGTGCACGACGGACCGGCGCCACCGCGGAAGAAGCTCACCGTCGACAAGGACGTGGAGTGCTGTGGCAAGTTCAACATCCGCGACGAATCGCTGATGGTGGGCGAGGACAAGGGACTGGGCAACGCCTTCGTTTACGTCCGATCCTTGAAGGTAAAGATCTGCCCGGACCTGGAGGACCAGGTCAAGGACCAGAAGGAAGTCTTGCTCGACAACCGCAATTGTATCTTCACCCCCCACTGCATGAAGATCTGGTACACGAAGCAGGAGTTCCTCATCGTCAACTCCGATCCGGTGGCCCAGAACGTGGCCTTCTCGCCGCTGGGAGACGTGGCGGCCAACATCGTGCTCCCGGCCCCACCGGCTGCCGGCGCCAAGGCCACCTGGAGATTCAAACGCAAGCAGCGCATTCCCATCCCGATTGCCTGCAACTACCACCCCTGGGAAAGTGGCCACATATTGACGTTGGACCACCCCTACGTGGACATCTCCAAAATGGACGGCACGTTCCGAATCCCCAAGTTGCCGGTCGGCCCGCTGGAGTTTCAGCTTTGGCACGAGAAGGTGGGCTATCTGGCAACGCCCGATTGGAAAAGGGGCCGGATCACGATGACCATCAAGCCGGGTGTGAACGACCTGGGTACAATCAAGCTGCCCTCGAAGATGTTCGTGAAGAAGTAGGAGGGCACCCTGAACCCAGCCCGACGTTCGGTGGTTGCTGTCCCGGGGCCCGCCTGCCCATTCGGTGGGGCGGCTTCGTGCCGCGCCGATGGGAGGGTGGGAGAGCGTTGGAAAGGGGGACTTAATGGACGGGATTCACAGGATTGAGAGGATAAGAACCCATCTTGAGAATTCATCCTGTCGATCCTGTAAATCCCGTCCATTTCGTGTCCCTCCGATGGCTTGGCCCGGGTGGATGTGCCTGATGGCCCGGGCGGTTCTGCTCTGCGCAGTGCCCGTCCTGGCCGGCTGTTCGGTACGGCAGCCCCTGGAGTTTCGCCTCAACACCGAAGGACGCGACCCCAGCCGGATCAGCCGGGCACAGGAGGAAGCCATCGTCGAGGCGCTGGCAAGGTTGTTCGGCACGCCCGATCGGCCCAGTGTGCCCACGGCAGACTGGGTGCCCACGGCAGACTGGGTGCCCACGGCAGACTGGGTACCCACGGCAGACTGGGTACCCGAGGGAGTCGATCTAAGAGCGGATCTATTGCGGCTCGCAGCCGGCCCCATCGGGCGCGACGCCGAGGGAAGGCGGCGGGGACTCTACCGCCAGCATTGCGCGGCGTGTCACGGGATCTCGGGCGACGGGGCCGGCCCCACCGCCGCCGTGTTGAATCCGTATCCTCGCGACTTTCGCAATGGGGTGTTCAAGTACACGTCGACCGCCTACGGCGCGAAGCCGGTGCGGGACGATTTACAACGGGCGCTGTCGGCCGGCAACAGCGACACGGCCATGCCGTCGTTCGCCTTGCTGCCGCAAAAGGAGATCGACGCCCTGATTGAGTACGTCAAGTATCTGAGTATCCGGGGCGAGACGGAGTTGTACCTCTTGCAGTTAGTCGTGGATGAGGACGAGTATCTGCCGCTGGACATGAAACGAGTGATGAAGGAAGGTGTGCTCTGGACGGCCGACTTCTGGGAGAAGGCCCCAGAGATGGTCGTCCAGCCGCCCAGTGTGCCCACGGCAGACGGTGTGCCCACGGCAGACGGTGTGCCCACGGCAGACGGTGTGCCCACGGCAGACGGTGTGCCCACGGCCTCCCGTCGGTGGGACATGAAGCTGCCCCACCGAATGGTCGGGCAGTCGGCGGCGGAGACGCCCCAGCAGATTGCCGCGTCGGTCGCCGCGGGCCGGGAACTGTTCCTGGGCGAGAGCGCCAAGTGTTTCCAGTGTCACGGACGCGAGGGCAGAGGCGACGGCGAACAGTCGGAGCTGTACGACGACTGGAATGCACCCAAGACGAAAGTGGACCCGGCATGGTTTCGGTTGCCCCTGCAGCGGCTCTGGCCGCGGGATTTCACTCGAGGTGCGTTCCGCGGCGGCCACCGGCCGATCGACGTTTATTGGCGGGTACACACGGGAATCAACGGCACGCCGATGCCTCCGGCCGGCCCTGGCCCCGGATCCCCCGGCGCGCTCTCTCCGGATGAAATCTGGCAGGTGGTCAGTTTCGTACGCTCTTTGGGACCGAAGAGGTAATCACTCACCGTGGAAGGACCCGGCCATGCAACGCCGCGAGATTGTAGCCCGCGCCATCCGGTTCGGCCGGCCGCCGAGATTGCCCTTCTGGCAAGACGCGGTCCCGGAGGTTCCCAGTGACGTCTGTGACTGCTGGGAGATGGATCGCGCCCGGCGCGGCTGGTTCTTCGATCGGCCGGCCGAGGACGACAGTGTTTCTGACGACTGGGGCTGCGGTTGGGCGGTCACCAAAATCCGAAACATGGGACAGGTCGTCCATCATCCCCTTGAGGATTGGGGAAAACTCAGCACTTATAAACCTCCCAACCCCAGAGATCCCTTCTACTTCGAGAGGATCGAAGAGACCCTCGCCGGCGCAGAGGATCGTTACGTGGCGGTGACCTGCCACTTCAACCTGATCGAACGGCTGCACATGCTCCACGGCTTCCCGCAGACGCTGGCCGATTTCCACTTGGAACCGGCCAAGATCGAAAAGCTGCTGGACATGATCCTGGCCTTCAAGCTGGAGATGTTCGACGAACTCCATGGGCGGTTCGGAGATCGGATCGACGGGCTGTTCTGCACCGACGATTGGGGCACCCAGAGGGGCACCTTCATCAGCGGCAAGATGTTCGAGGACTTCTTCCTGGAGAGATACCGGCTGCTGGTCGGACGCGCACACGAGTGCGGCTGGCATTTCATGCTGCATAGCTGTGGGAGGATCAACGACTTCGTGCCCTACTTCATCGACCTGGGAGTCGATGTGTTGAATATGCAGCAGCCGCAGGCCTACGGGCTGGAGGAACTCGGCCGGCGGTTTGCCGGGAAGGTCTGTTTTCTCACCACTGCCGACATCCAGGCCACCATGCCGTCGGCCGACCACCAGAAAATCCGCAATGAAGTCCGCCAGTTGGTCGAGAACTGGTCCACACCCGACGGCGGCCTGATCGTCTTCAACTACGGCTTCCCCGAGGCCATCGGCACCACGCCCGAGGCTACGCAACTGATGTTCGAGGAGTTCGCCGGAATGATGGATCACTGGAGCCGAGGATCGTCGCCGTAGAAGCGACAACGCCGAAAAAGGGACAGCTCCAATTTGTGCGAAGCACGCTGCCGGGTGCCGTGCCCACGCTCGCGTGGGCATGCCGGAGTCCTCGCAGAACCGGCCGCCTGGCCACGCCAGCGTGGCCATGACACCCACGATTTGGGATTTCCGCAACAGAAACAGATTGGACCTGTCCCCTTTTAGGCTGGGCTGCGGAGTGTCTCTTGACATTTTCCGCAAGTGCTGCCTATTATGGATTTTTCCTTTCTCGGGGGTGCGGCACTAGTCACATAGGGTTTGTTTCTCAACGGGAAAGACGATGCCGCCTGCGTTTGATGCTTACCACACCTGGCTGGGCATACCACCCGAAGAGCAGCCACCAGACCACTACCGCCTGCTGGGCCTGCGGCGTTTTGAGCAGAACCTCGACGTGATCGAGAACGCCGCCGATCAGCGGATGGCACATCTGCGTACCTTCCAGACTGGCCGCCGCGTCCAGTTGTCGCAAAAGCTGCTCAACGAGGTGGCGGCTGCGCGTGTCTGTCTGCTGAACCCCCAGAGAAAGCCCGCCTACGACCGACAGTTGCGGCAGATGCTCGAGGCCGGCGTCATGGATGCCGAAAAGACGCCCGGCAGCTCCCCTCCACCCCCACCGCAGACACCGAGCCCGCACCAGCCTCCCGGGCCCGCCAGAGGGCCGGCCGCCGGTGTGCCCATCGACCAACGCCGACCAACGCCGACCAACGCCGACCAACGCTCCGCGTCGGTGCCCGGTCGGTGCCCGGTCGGTGCCCGGTCGGTGCCCGACCGGGCCACCGTCGAGCCGACCGTGCTGGGCCAACTGGGTGAATACCAACTCCTGGAAAAGCTCGGCGAAGGCGGCATGGGGACCGTCTACAAGGCCCTGCACACCAAACTCGGCCGCCAGGTGGCACTGAAGGTGTTGCCCAAGGGACGTATCGAGGATCCCCGGGCAATCGCCCGCTTCGAGCGCGAGATGATGGCCGTCGGCGCCGTGGACCACCCCAACATCGTCCGAGCCATGGACGCCCGAGAGATCGAGGGTACCCGCTTCCTGGTGATGGAATTCGTCAAAGGCCTCGATTTGGGGAAGGTAGTCAGCCGTCTGGGCCACCTGCCGGTCGCCGACGCCTGTGAACTGGTGCGCCAGGCCGCACTCGCGCTGCAATCCGCCCACGAGCACAAGCTGATCCATCGCGACGTCAAGCCGTCGAACTTGATGCTCAACCCACAGGGACAGGTCAAGCTGCTCGACCTGGGCCTGGCCCGATTTCAGTCTGACCAACCGGCCGCCGAGGAGGTCACCGCCACCGGCCAGCCCATCGGCACGATCGACTACATGGCTCCCGAGCAGGTCTCCGACACGCGCTCGGTCGATATCCGGGCCGACGTCTACGGCCTGGGCTGCACGCTCTACAAGCTGCTCACGGGACGTCCACCCTTCAGCGGACCGAAGTTCAAGACTCCCTTCAATAAGATGCAGGGCCACCTCCAAAAAGCGGTTCCGCCGATCCGGCGGTTCCGCCGCGACGTGCCCAGGGAACTGGTCGCAGTGCTCAATCGCATGCTGGCCAAGGACCCGGCCGAGCGGTTCGCCACCCCGGCCGACGCCGCCGACGCCATCGGCCCCTTGGCCACCGGCAGCGATCTGGCCGGCCTGTTGTCCCGCGCCGAGGGAAAGCACGCCGACCCGCTCCGGTTGGGCGAGGCGCTCACGGCCACCGAGGAGGCCCCTTCGGCCTCGGCGCTGACCCGCTTCTTCCAGCAACTCAAAAGCGATTCACACGAGCCCGTCGTCCAGGGCCAGGTTGCCAAACAAGATCACCGGGCGCGGCTGGCTATCACCGCCGGCTGCGTGGCGGTGGGCGTGTTGTCGGTGGCGATCCTGATCGCCTGCGCGATCAAGTACGGTGGCAAATCCGGCAGCGGACCGGCGATTGGCGCAACCGAGTTGGTCTTCGACTGGCCGCAAGAGGCACGCCAGCGGACCACGCTGTTTATCAATCGCGAGCCGTTCGAGTTTCCCTCCTCGGGCCGCTTGGTAGTGCCGTGCAAGCCGGGCAAGTACCGCATCCATGCAGTCCGCGAAGGATTCCAGCCGCACGAGAAACTGGTCACTGTGACCATTGGCCGGCGCCAGCACGTTCCCCCGTTCGACGCCTGGGTGCCACAGTCGCAGATTGACCAGCCACAAATAATCCTCTCGCACGTGGTTATTCGGTGGCCCGAAGATCAACGCATCGACACCAGACTGGAGATCGACGGTCAGGTCTGCGACTTGCTCGACCCCACCGTGGAGGCCACGCCGGAGCACGTCAAGCTGCCGCTGGAGGCCGGCCCCCACAAGCTCTGGATCGCCCGCAGGGGCCTCGTTCCATTCGAGCAACAGTTCACGGTCGTCGAGGGGGAGGACCTGATCGTCAACGTCGTCTGGGGTTCGTCCGAGCCGAGGTATCCCGTCCCTTCCCAGGCCGAGCAGGAGGCGGCTGCCGAGCGGATCGAAGCGAAATTCGGCCCGGCCGTTGCCCAGACTGCCGACGAGAAGGCTGAACTTGCCCGTGAGCGGATCCGCCAGGGAAAGCAAGCCGAGGACCCGGCCGAGCGGTTCGTGCTCTTCCAACAGGCCATGGCATTGGCCATCGGGGCCGGCGACGCGGCACTCCTGCTGGAGGCGGCCGGTGCGATGGGGGACCGCTTCGACCTGGACCTGTCGGCCAAGCAGCAGGAGGCCTTCACCGAGTTCGTCAGCAACGCCACGCCCCTGCCGGAAATCCGTTCGGTGATTCAGGCCGGAGAGTTCGCCGATACGGCCGCAGGGTCGCCCGTAATCGCTTCGTTGGCCGAGGCGATCGGACAGGCCGCCGTGGGCGATGCATACTGGGACCTCTCACGGATGGAGAGAGCCGAAGCCCGAGAGGCCCTGATGCTCTGCGCGGGTCACTGGTACCGGCAGGCCCCCTCCGATGCCACCTCCGGCCCGCTCCAAGAGAAGTTCAGGTTTCGCCGTGCGCAGATTGCCCAGGTTCAGGCGGACCTGGAAGAAGCGCGGAAGGCCGCGGGAAAGGATGATGCCTACGCCGCGGCGCTTGCCCCGGCCGAGGCGATGGTTGTCGCCTGGGACTTTTCCTCGGCCGCCGCGGCACTCGCCAAGCTCAGCTTTGCCGAACCCGAGCTAGCCGCCCGCCTGGCGGCCCGCCGCGACGACTTCGGTCGCATGGCCGGGCTGAAGACCCGAATGATTGCCAAAATCAACGCCGGACCAGCGTTGAAGAAAAGCGCCTTGAGTATGCGCGGTATTAACGGAGACGTGGTCAAGGCCGACGACAAAACCCTCACCGCACGGCTGATCACCGGCAAGACCGAGTCGTATGCCTGGCAGAGCCTGGGACCAAAAGCCGTCGAGCAGATGGTGCAGCGGGTCATCGATCGCCAAAGCTCCGATGATCGGCTGGCCGCCGGACTGCTGTTACTGCTCGTCAAAGACGCCACCGCGGCCGAGAAGCATTTCCAACAGGCACGCTCGCTGGACGCCCCGGTCGACCGCTATTTTCAGATCCTCGCCAACTTTGCCTTCCAACAGGTGAACGATCTGCTCGGCGGGAAGGAGTTCACCCAAGCTCGAGAGAAACTGAACAACCTCCAAGAGAAATACGGCGACACACAATGGTATGCCTCGCACCAGGGCCGGCTCGAGGCCGCCCGAGAAAGGATCACCGCCGGTATGGCCGGCGTGGCCGAAAGTGAAGCCGAGAAACTCTACACCGACGCCGCCGAACTCTTCAACCGGGGCCGGTACTTTGAGCTCAAGCCACTGGTGCTGAAGCTCGAGCAGGACTTCGCGCAAACTCCCGTGGCCACCGACCCCAATCGCCAGCCCTCCTTGGCCGACATGGCGGCCGTGATCGATAACCTGGGCAAGTTCATCGCGGTCCGCCGGGACGGCAAAGGGCACTTCACAACCATCCAGCAGGCCGTCAATTCCGCTCCCCCCAACAGCCTGATCGAAATCCAGGACAACGGACCCTACAGCGAAGAGATCGTGATCCCCGCCAGCAAAAGCGGGCTGACCATCCGCGGCAAGACGGGCCTCTGGCCCGTGATTACGACCGCCGGGCTGAAGACGCATCCCAACTACGTGATCACAGTTCGGGCAGAACGCTCGACGATCGAGCGGCTGATCCTGCTCAACGCCAACCGGCCCCAATATTGTGCCCTTATCGAGGCCGGCTCGCTGCGTGCGCGCTCGGTGATTATGTACGCCGAGCGAACGTGCCTTACCGGCCAAGGAAAGCACCACTGTGAACTGGAGAATTGCGTAACCGTCGGCGCGATGCACCAAATCGACAGCCTGGTTGCCCACAACTGCGTCTCGCTCAAAGGAGGCTGCTTCGGCAGACAGCTCGTGCTTTCCAACGTGGTGGCGGAGTGGGCACACGCCACCGGTCCGGCGCAACTGCAATTCTGCACGATCACCGGCCCGGTCAGGTTCGAGGCCCAACCCAACACCCTGTTGGACTCGATCGTCAGCCAGGTCGAATCCGTCAAGCCGGACACTCGCATAGAGAACTGCAACGTCTACAATCACAAATACCTGGTGTTGGCCGAGCCCGGCAAGGGGTGTTTCAGCCAGGACCCCAAGTTCCGCGACCCCAACGGCCTCGACTTTCAGCTCGCGCCGACCAGTCCCTGCTTGAAGAAGGCCTCCGACGGCGGCGACCTGGGCTGCCGCTACACGTCCGAAATGCTGAAAACACTCGAAATGGCCTTCGAGCTCCGCCGGCAGGGTATCATCAAGTTCTGA
>SDBV01004895.1_pt1 | contig 19036 bp, 13 predicted proteins | sample 2277081 | NCBI WGS metagenome assembly SDBV01 (sample SAMN10402039, study PRJNA504765) | marine sediment metagenome | isolation source: marine sediment core GS10_PC15, 223 cmbsf | place: Arctic Ocean: Southern Knipovich Ridge | collected 2010
CGGATTACTTTCGGCAGCCACCGCCTGCTGCAGTGCATCGGCCTGGGACGCAGGCTCGGAAGGTTCATCGACCAGAACATCAAGTCCATCCACCCAACACCACCGCCAGGTACCGGAGGTGGTGGTGGTGGTGTTGGCGGAGGACGCCGTCGTCGCTTCTTCAGGAGACGGCGCCGCTGAGAGAATTCGCAGCCCTCTTGGAACGCCACACACACACACACACACGGCGCGGGGGAATTTTGAGGGAAAGGAAAAAAAAAGAAAACATACACACGAATTTACCAAAAAAAAAAATCAAATGAAAAAGATCCTTTTGTAACCATTTTTTTACCTTCTCTTTAAGTGAGTGTTTGACGAGTCTGTTGACTATGACCGACTGCCATTGCGAGTGCAAAAGGGGTCACTGGGAATGCAGCGAGATATCACTACCAAAGTGGAAGACCCTGAAGCCCTCCGCGGAGAGCCGGAAGGGGCCACAGACACCCATTGTGAATGCCACCCCATTCCCCATTCGGATCTTCGGTCGAGGATCGGTCCTACAGAAGGACGACCCTGACCAAATCAACTCCTGGGGACAGTGCTGGCAGCTGCTAGAGGTGCATAAGAGCGTGGGATGCTTATGGCTCGACAGGGACCCACCGTTCGGTCTAGGACAGCCAAAGCCCAAGGAACCGGAAACCATTGGTCCCCGCGAGCTTCAGGTGTTTCCTGCGGATACGTGGAATACAGAGGTGCTGTGCCACGGTCCAATAGTCCTATGTGGACTCAGACCGATTGCAAAGGCAAAGGCAGAGGATCTTCTGGGCAGGCCCGGCATGCTTGTGGTCACCCATGAGATTGCCCATTTCCTCAAGCACGCCAGTAACGGGCCCCATCTCAAGAGACCGGTCTACGTGCAATGCACCGATTACTTCAAGGGAGTGTGGATCGAACGCAGGATGATTGGCACGACCGCGTTTGAGGTGTACCCATAGATGAAAGAAAGGGAAGAAAAGCAATAAAAAAAACACTGAATCCTTTGTAAACATTATCCGATTTTTTTACTCTCTCTCTCTCTCTCACTCCCTCTTTGTCTCTGGAACACACATGTCGGCCATGATGGGAGCAGCCTGAAACCCGGGACACATAAAGATCACGTCGAATCCTGCTTCCTGTACAGTTTTTTCAAACAATAAGTTGGATCTGGAGTACTTCCTGTGCTTGATGACGGTCAAGAACTGCAACATCGCATTCTCCCCCTCGGCAGTATGAACTTCGGCTTTGAATAGCACATCGTAACCGGAGGATTCCATGGCCTCAAGAAATTTTGTCATGGAACCGTTCTGGCTCTTCCCCGTCCTGTTCTTGACCACGGCCATGAACTTGGTGATTCTCTCCGGCCTCGGGATCTTCTCGTCAAAGTCCTCGGTGTCCATCTGCATGAGCATTGCCACTGCGGCGCTCTCCTTGGCGGCCTTCTTTGACACGCACTCCTTTCCCTGGACCGTCTGGCTCGACAGGGTTCCGACAAAGATGGTGCACGTCGCGGTGAAGCGCCGATCGTGGGCGGGTCTCCCCGGGATCTCCTTGAACCCGTAGAACGGGGGGTTGGCCCCGGCGACGCGCTGCTGCATGAAGCGGTTGAGTTGTCCCACGGATGTCTCCATTGCACCTTGCTGCAATGATTGTGGTTGAGCGAAGTGCTCTTCAAATCGAGTCGAGGAAGGAGTACGCTTTAAGAAAAACATTTTCATTCGTTCAATCAACATGCTCCAGTGGCAGTGGATTGTCCATCGAGTGGATGTCCTCCTTCCCCTCAAACTGAGAGTAGAGGACCTTGGAGAGATCCAGCAGCGCAAAGAGGGCGATCACCTCTGGCTTCTGGTCAAAGTACTTGCCCCTGGCCTGCGCTTCCTCCGGGTGGGGGATGTATGCCTGGTGCACGATGAGGCCAGTATCCTTTAACACGGCGGTGTACACATCGTGGTATTGATCTGGCTGCGCGGAGATGATGATCCCGGTCAAGAGGGGGCCCAGACAGTTGGCTCGGGCCAACCATTTTACAAGATTACAGGCTCCGGTCTCAGGCGCAGCGTCGTAAAGCTTCTTCGGATGGATATTCCCGTTGTAGTGGACGGCGTGGCAGGCGAACCCTGTCGTGAGGTCACATCCGTGGGAATAGCGAGATATCAGAGAGACAGCACGCAATTGCTCCTCGGTGAAAGATGAATGACACGCATTAGAGAGCAGAAAGATGGCAGCGTGGGAGGCGTCCAGATCCGGGCAGGGGGTGATACAGTATCCGTTGCTGTGCACCAAGTATCCAAAGAGGCATCGATATGTATAATAGTTCTGCGCCATGGTGAATGCATCACCGCTTGTGACCACCACGAAATCCACGGGAGCCCTGCGGGGGAGGGGAGGAACATGAGCCTTCTTGCCCGGGAGCTTTGCCAAGATGTCCAGGATCTTCCGCGAAAGCTCCTTGTAGGGCGCTGCCTCCTTCTCCCTGATTCGTTCACTCGGCATTGGCAGCGGAAAATAGCAGTGGTCCCAGAACCACACCGACGCCTGCTTGGGGGTGTGGAACTTGGGTACATCGAGCATCCTTGTCATGGCTACAATCTGCGCCAGATGATTGAGCAAGGACATGTTCCAATCCGGATCAGCAGCGCCGGGTCCCCATGGGGGTAATTCCTCTACGCTTCCTTTATCCACCTCGGCCGTTTTATTGTACTCCATGATGAGACCCCTTCTCACATTTCATAATGGGGAAAAAGAAAGGAATCTCGATATTTATGGCATTTGTCCGTCGCATAAGAGGAAGCACGTCAATGAAGCTTGTGCTTGTATTACTGGCTCTGCTGGTGGTGTCTGCATATTGTAACCTGCTGATATTCTGTCCCAATGGCGAGTCAGACATCTTTGACTGCCTGGACTACTTTATGGACGAGAACCACGATGGGAAGCTCTTTCTGGGGAACAGCACAGCCGTTGCATTTGGTGGAGCCCTTCCGCTCCAGACCTTTGGACTGGCGACGTGCGACAACGTCCTGTGGGCCTCCGCAGCCTCCTTCTTCAACGTCACCCCGACCAACCCCGTCACGCTCGGACCACGCATACCCTATATGGGAGGCACCCCACCGCTCACACTCTCATTCGGGGCTTCCTTCGTGGACGATGCGCAATGCTAAAGAAATGAAAAAGCAAAAAACATGTATTCTTTATGCTACCTCTGCCATGTCCAGCCACCGTATCACTCTCTTCCACCACTTTAACCATGCTTCCTCCGTCTTCTTATCCGCATGCATCACCAATGTGCTGCTACAATCCTTCCAGTCGATGGATTCCTCCAGCTCACCGGTCCATGTGCGCAGGACCTCGCTGATCTCCTTCTCGTAGATGTCGTGCAGATCAAGGAGCATTACCTCTGCCATCGACCGACCCCCAGTGGTGGGAGTAGCACACGTGCACATGATCTTTACGCGCCGCTTGCTTGTGGGACGTTTCGCTGCCCTCGCTCGCTCATCCTTGAGCAACTCAAATGTCAGGACTTCCCCGTAGATACCTTTTAACTTAATATCCACGTCCCCAGATCCACGAAAGATCTGATCCATCAGCCTCGTTTCCACAGATAACATGCTCTTGCTCATTATGAGTTGGGGGGGAAGAGAAAAAAAATTGGACAAACAGCGGTTCCCAGACATGGGATGACGTGGATCCACGAATCCAACGGGACCTCTTAGGGCTGTAGTGCATCCGTCCTCCTCCTCCTCCTCGTCATATCAGTTGCTGTATCGATCAAACCACGCCCCATAATCCATCACCACCCCTCTCTTCAAAATATGTTTGGAGTTATATTCCGCAAAAAGAGAAGAAACCTTATAAGTATGAGGTATGATATGGAAAAGAGGCATGAAGCTTCTGTTACTGTCTGTACTCTTGCTATGTTTTGGGTATTGCACGTATGCGAGCCTTGGTATGATATTTTGCCCCAACGGGGATGCTGACATCCTGAGCTGTCTAGACTACTTTATGGATGGCAACCACGATGGAGCGCTCACAGAGGCGGAAATCGACACTGGATTGGCGTTGGTGACAAACCACACAGAAGTCACGGCGGGGATGACTGGTGCCCTATGGTTGGAACATTGTGATTTCAACATGGATGGCGTGTTGGATGCGGTGGATTTGGGTAATATGACAGGGAGGATGGGATCGCCGTGTTTGCCTTCAGATGCTTGGAGTGGTATGTTTTGTTGGATGTGTCAAGAACATGGATGGACGCCTGCAGCATAAATGATGTACATGACATTCTTTATTTTTTTTAAAATCATCATGGTTCATGTAGTATCATTATGGATACTTCTGAAATGAGAGAAGCAAATCCCAAGCCTATCGCGCCGTTCAAATCATCCTGAAAGAACAGGGGGATAAGGGTTTGGCCAACGGGTGCATCCACACCTCCTTCAAGGAAAAAGGTTCCAGAGATACTGTAATCGAGGAGACCGGTAACGCCGGCGGCTAGATGTGCCCACATGTCAGTTTGAATAAAAATAAAGCCACTCGAGCAGGCGGGTGGTACAGCGGACCAGCAATATCCAAGGGTCATTATCCGTTCAATCACCCCGGTAGAAAACATGATACCTATCCGAACGGTAATGGCAAATGTTCCAGCATGCGGTATGGACCATCCTAACGCTGTTGTACCGGGACCAGGATTGGAAACGCCTGATGTTATAAATGCATTGGTTGTCAAATCCACTAGGTTACCCACACCAAACAAGCCAAATTGCCCAACGCGATCAAATCCTTTGAGGGCGGCTCCAAATGTGGTTCCTGATGGATTGACAGCAGAGATCCCCCTGGCTCCAGAGAAATCATTCAGCACAATATCAGCGGCAGTTGACAGACCAACGTTCTTGACGCCCGTTCCACCTCCTGCGCCAGTTACCGTATCCACCGCTCCACCGCCAGCTCCACCTGGAATGGTAACGGTGACGCAGCCACCGCCCCCGTCGAGGGCGGACACACCGTTACCCACAAAGTTAATAAGCGGAAACGGGTTCCCAAGGATGACGCCGCCCTCGTCCTTGATTGTGACGCCATTCCAGATGGCCCTGATCTCGTTGGCTACGACAGAATCCCACGAGATCCCGCCAATATCCTTGAAGGTGATCGTGGGACCGGTCTGGCCAGCGGATCCCTCGGGAACGATCGTGGTGATCCCGGTGTTGACGGTGCTGGATATGGTAATCATACCGGTGGGTCCACCGCTGATGCTGATCCCCGTGCCACCTATGGCGCTGGTGACACCGGTGTTGGAGACGGTGACGGCGCCAGTTGGTCCGGGAGTGACGCTGATGGCGGTTCCTGCAGTGATGCTGGTCACGCCGAGGTTGTTGATGGTGGCGGAGGCTATCCCTGTGGTGACGCCGATGGCGGTTCCGGCCAGGATATTAAAGTTTCCAAAGGCGGCGACGACGCTGTTGATGGTGACCATCCCGGTGTTTTCCACTGTGATCCCGAATCCCACGCTGGTATAGCGGAGTCCGGTGGTGGTTCCCACGGCGGGCGGTGCCGCCGCCGATATCGTGAGGGGCCCCGTGAGGGTGTTGAGGGAGGTAACGCCGAGGTTGTTTATGGTCACGCTGCCGGCTCCGTTGACAACACTTATGGCCGTTCCTCCCAGTATGTCCACGTCCCCGCCGATGGGAAGGACGGCCCCGTTGTTGATGGTCTTGATGGCGGCCGCGTCGAGTATTAGGAGGTCGCTCTGGAGCATGGAGATGAGGCTCGACAGGGTGGTGATGTTCAGCTGGAGCTCGGCGATCTGCATCATGAGGAGCATATCCTTTGCCTCGAGCGCGGCAATCTGCATCATCAGGAGCATGTCCTTCTGCTGGAGGTCAAAGATGTCGTCCGCCAGGTCGGAGATATTCTGCATCTTGATCATCAGCTCCAGGGCGGTCTCGATGTCAAAATCCATCAGGGCCTGGGTCTGGTTCATGATGATCATGTCCTTTAGCTGGAGCGCTGCTATCTGATCCATGAGGAGCATATCCTTGGCCGTTAGGTTGGCAATCTGGTCCCCCACCAGGGAGTCTTGGTCCATGAGGAGCATATCCTTGTCCATCAACCGCATGTCCTTTTCCGCGAGGATAAAGGTCCTCCTCCATGCAAGGGTTCCCAGCACGGCTCCGGCAAAGAGGGCGGCCAGGACGAGGGCGACCGAGGTCCATACGACGCACTGGGTAAAGGGGAGCAGCGCGGGAAGGTACTCTTCCCTGTCCTCCCTGTGTCCGATGGTGAGCAGGGGGGTCGGCGTCATTTTGATGACGGTGTGAGCCGACGACGATGGATGTCCATTGGGTTGGCGACGCTTGAGCATTCCCACCTCCCTCCTTTTCCTCCAGACAGAGAGTGCTTTCCTTTTTTTTGTTTTACATTGACCCACCCGGTTCCATGTGTCTCTGGGTGTGTGTGTGTGTGTGGTTTGGGAACTGGATGCAGTGAGATAGGAAAGGCAAGGTTAAATGGTAGGTTGGGATAGTTTACAGATGGTTTGTTTTTGTTTTCATATGTGCGCAGCTTCGGGAAACCGTGTTCAAATGAACGAGGGCGTACAGGGGGAGGTGAGGAGGAAATGAAATATTTATTCCTTTGTCCTTTTCTTCTTTTTTTTCTCGATGGGTACAACAGCTTCGATAGTGATGATGGGGGTGGCCTCTGGACCGTAGATGACGCAGCGCTCGGCGTCTGTCTTTACCATAAGGGAGGTGGCGGAGCATCCAAAGGCGGTGGCAAAGTAGGGGAGGTGCATGAGGGTCTTCTGGACGCGGAAGCGCGCGATTGCGTGAACGTCCTCACTGACCCTCCTGCACGTTGCTTCCTGGTCGTAGCTCTCGCACCACATCTGGGCAAACGCGTAGAAGAAGCGCTTGAGGGCTCCGGCATCCCTGGGTGCGTCAGGATCTCCCAGGAAGAGCGCCTCATAGGCGAGCCTGATGCCGTTGATGTCGGCAACGTCCTCGCAGAGGGTCTGGGTGCCGTACTCCGCGTTCACGCACTCTGCGGGGCTTCCGTACTCGTTGACGATGCACTGGGCCCTCTGCCTGTACCGCTGCCTGGCCTCCGCGCTCCATGTGTCGGCGATGGACCCTTGCCAGTCGAACCGGGATCCCACTGGGTCCTCTCCGTGGCTGAGCTCGTGGGCGACGACCATGCCGATGGTGGCGTAAAGGGAGACGGAGTCGTAGTGCTGGTTGTAGAAGGGGAACCGCAGGATGCCGGCGGGGATGGTGATTGTGTTGAAGAGTGGATTGTACCAGGCATTGACGCGGGACAGGGGTGCCTCGAACGCGGCTATCCTGTCCCTGCACGCCGCGTCGCAGTTGGATCCGGAGTTGCTCTCGGCCCAAAGGTCCAGGTTCCGCTTGACCCTCTCCTTGCGAACAATGTTGAGATTTCGGAGGTAGCGCTCGGGGTCCATCTGGGTTCCGAATCCCTCTGCCTCCCACTCGTTGGGGTGGACGATCCTGGAGACGATGGAGGATATCTTTGTGACCTGGCGCTCCTTGGTGGTGTCGTCCATCCAGGGTGTGGCTTGGATAAGGGCGGCGAACCTAGTCCTTATCCGCTCCACCACCTCTCCCACCCTGGTCCTGGTCTGCTCCCCGTTCGGGAAGTGCCTGCGGAGGAACTCCTTGGAGAGGAGCCCCGGGATCATGTAGGTGGTGGCATGGACGCAGTCCCTCTCGGTGACGATTGGCTGTGTGGGAGGGGGTGGAGGGGGAGCCTCCCTGCTGTCGCGCCTTCTATCTCCGTGCGGAGGGGGCCTGGGGGACCTCCTCTTGCGCCACCTGTGCCTGAGGTAGAGGCTGTTGCGTGCCTTTGGATCCCTAGGCCCAACAAAGACATCGTTCGGAAGGTCGGGAAAGAAGTCGTGGGTGTTGTAGAGGACGCTCCACTCGACGAAGAGCTGCCACTGCTGCACGGTGTATGCGGAGGGGTTCCACGCCTGGAAATAGGAGCGCCTGAACGCGCAGACGCTCTTCTCCGGAGCCACGGTGAGATGGTCTAGCTTTCCGATCCTCGACAGGGCGGAGAGGAAGGCGTCCCAGTCAAAGGAGGTGGAGAGTGCCTTGAACTGGCTAAAGGGCATGACGTCCTCGGCAAAGTCTGTGCCCGTGATGTAGGCCAGGTACCCGTCGTAGGTGGCGAGGCCGCTGATGTCCGGCCTGCTGGCGTTGAGCTCGACGAGGAAGGCGACGAGGTTCCTTGCCTTCCTGGCGGCGGCCTCGCTGCCCTCTCCCTCGAGAACCTCAAAGTGGGAACGGACCCAGGCCTCGTCCTCGGCGGTGATGAACTCGAAGCCGTCGTAGGCAAACTGCAGGATGACACCCGGGCCGTTGGGGAGCTTCTCGACGGTGAGCGCGATGGGAGCCGTGTACCCATGGGCTACCATATCGGCAAAGACGGAGGGGAGGTCGGAGTTGTGCACGAGGGGCCTCTTGAAGCGCTCCATCATGTAGATGCGCTCCTGGGCGGTATCCTTCATGTGCCTGGCCCTCTCCGCTCCGGTGGACGCCAGGGTGACCCTGCAGCTAGAAAAGAAGGGGCTGACGCCCTCCACCGTGGGGTCCCTGACGATCTCTTCCACGTCGAACTCGTTGCGGCGCCTTATCGCGGTGAAGGACCTCCCCTCGTTGGTGTGCGCGTCATTCCATTTTCCGCACGCGTGGCGGTAGAAGTCTGTGCAGGGGAGGGTGGTGTCGTCCATGATGTTGTACGCCACCGCCTCCGGGTAGTGGAGCTGTGGCACGCACATGGAGGTCCTATCATCATACACCTCTCCAACGGTGCACTCGTCTTCCCCTCGCGGGGGAGCCTTAGCTGACAGAGGAAGAGCGTGGATATGTCCGGCAGTGTGGCCGTGGAAGCCGAGAGATCCGAACGACACCAGCACAATCACGATAAACAGGAATGCCAGCCCCAGGCACAGCCACGTGCCGTAGCTTCCCCACCACCAGCTGTCGTTTCCGTGGTACCGCGGGTGCTGCGGATGGTAGTATTCTTGACCCGGCCCAGGCCCAGGTCCAGAGGAAGGAGGAGGAGGAGGAGGAGTGATCCCGGCAGGGGCATCGGGGGTCCACACCCATCCCTGTACTGGAACCGGATTGGGAATGGTCTTTGCAGTACTGATTGGTCTCCTCCTTGATGATGATGATGATGATTGACCCTTTGGAGGTCCCCTCAGCCTGGGAACGCCAAGATCCTCCATCTATTCCACACACACACACACACACACACAGAGGCCCCTTCTTGTCGTCTGCTCGATCGATGCGTAGAGGAGGAAGTAGAAGTAGAAGAAGAAAACAAAATTCACATGCAACTCGGAGAGAGAGAGAGAGAGAAGTGTTCACATCTCTCTCTTATGCGAAATCTGGATGCCGAGGGTACGTATAATATTAATTCCCGGCCATTTCTCCATTGCCTCGAAAGGTGGAGCGGATGAGCGGAGGCAGGGTACAATTCAACAGATCGGCCGGCGAGAGGAAGAAACGCAAGGCACGGGATCGCGCACAGGAGAAAAGCATCGAGAAGGACGGAAAGCTAGAGAGGAAGCGAGCTCTTGCAAAGGCGCACAGGTTGTCCAGGAGGTCGTTCCTGCAGAGGCTGATCGGTGGCCGCGGGTTCGTGGTCTACGTCGCAGTCGGCTGCTTGGCCGCCCTGGTTGTTACGTTCGCCCTCGTATCCGGGGACAGTATCCTATCACGGAGAGAAAAGATCACCTATCCGTGGGAGCGCGAGGCACAAGATGGAGAGCGAGGGAGAGGAAAACCTCACGCAGGGAAGGCTGGCGGAGGAGGGTCCCCACCACAGGGTGGTGGACGGGAAGATCATCTGGGATCCGGAGCTGGGTGGAACGGAGGAGGAGTGGACGAGGATCGTGGAGGAGGAGTGGACGAGGACCGGGGAGGGATTAACGAGGACCGTGAAGGGAGAAGGACAAAGTCTCAACAGGGGTACGGAAGTGATCGAGGTCGGGGACGTGCTAAAGTGGGAGATTCCTCAGGAGAAGGCGACTGGAGCATCAGCGGCTTCCTCTCCTCCTTTGTGGAAGGCAGGGGAACACCAGAACAGCGGAAGCAATTTAAAGATGCCAAGGTTCGATGGAAAAGAATATGGGACAGCCTGGTCGGAAAGGTCAGCGACTCCTGGAAGCGAGCCAGGGAGGCAACAGCACGGGTGCGGGATGAAACTCCAGGATCTCACTCAGCCGAGTTCGAGCGCCGCTTTAAGCCTAGAAGAGGCGCCGGATCCAAGTGACGGAGAGGCGTGGGTGCAGGTGGTGCGGGACTCGTGGGACGACCTGGCGGACGAGGTCACCCCTGAGAACGCCCTGAAGTTCTTCAACGAGAGGCAGGTATTGGAGAGATCGTGGTTCGCGGGCGTGGGGTTGAGCGAGGACGTTGGAAATGCTCCCGTGTTCGGTGAGGCAGACGCCATGACGGGGGCCTCCATCGATCACTTCAACGTTAGGCACGTGGGCCAGGAGTTTGCCATTGCCACGCTGGTGAGGGCCACCGACACCACGGAGGAAAAGTACAAGAGGATCCTAGAGGAGCACTCCTCCGCGGAGATGGAGACGCTGAGGAAGCGCGTGGAGAAGCATACCGCCGACGCCAAGACCGTGGAGGAGGTGGCGGACGTGGAGCGCATGCTGGGCGTCCTCTTGCAGAACGCCATGCAGTCCAAGAACCAGGAGAAGCAGGCCAGGATCGAGGAGTGGCTCGGGTTAGCGGGCAAGCGCAGGGACGAGGTGCAGGTAGAGGACAGCGACAGCCTCACCGGGGACGCACTGGGACTGGTCAAGGAGCTCGACAACCTCAGGGCGGAGATGGAGAACCCAAAGAAGAAGGAGGAGGGGGAGGACGATTCCATCAAGAAGAAAAAGAAAAAGAAGAAGAAGAAGAAGAAGAAGAAGAAGGCGCACACCATGACGCACCGGGTGCAGTCCTGGGGGAGGGACTTTGACGGAGAGACGATGCTTCTCGACACGGTGTGTGAAGAGGGCATCATCGCGAACGAGGAGTACACCACCGAGGACGTGGCCTCGGAGAGATTCAAGAACATCACCTCGATGCGCATCCCTGCAGAGATTTACCTGATGGGCCTGGGAGCCGGGGATGGCGTGAGGACCTCCAAGCTGGCATGGAGAAGGACCAAGTGCAGGGTAGTCATCCCCTTTGCTCTCAACATGCACGGGAAGCAGATGGTGGTGGCGGACCAGGAGAGGGTGAGAGTGATACAGCTCCCGTCGTGCAAGGATACCGGCGAGGAGTACTGGTTCATCCCGAGGGAGAACAGCCATGCCGAGGGGGCCAACCACGCAAAGGGGAACGGAGGCAGCAAGAAGAAGAACGTCGATGTGGAGATCAAGGAGACGGACTTCAAGATTCTGGAGTGTGACATGAACGACGACTATATTGTTCTCTTTGGGTGCCACAGGAAATGCGGGGTTCCCTTGGTCTACTGCGTGAAGAGGGCTCCCTACGACGAAGGCAAGCGCAAGAAGTTCAGGATGACCGTCCTCGCCTGTGACATCACCATCACCACGGCCATGATATCAACCTCCCAGCCAGACACGATCCTCCTGGGGTGTGCGGATGGGTCGATTCTCCGTCACAGCATGCGGACCCGAAAGAGGGTTGGACACTCCTTGTGGTGCGGGGAGGTGATCCCCATCGACCGGATCACCGAGAGGGGACAGCGCATCCTCGCCCACAGCCCCATGGGGCTCCACATGTTCAGGCTCATGGAGCACGAGACGGTGGAGCGGTGCATCCACATGGCCATCCAGAACAACACCGGATTCGCCTGGAGGGGGAACTTCCTCGTTCTGCACAAGAAGGACAACGGCATCATGTTTATGAACATCCACACCTACAAGCTGGAGGCAATTAAGAGGCCCCACCAGGCGCTGAGGGCACCCACCGCAAGCTCCAACTATCCCTCCGTCTGCATCCGGGACAGGCAGATCATCGTGGTTCACATCGATGGAAGCATCAGGAGGCTCACCCTCAGCCTGTGATCGAGAGAGAGAGAGAGAGAGAGATTAAATTTGTTCCTTTTTTTTTTGTACAAAGGATCTTTACTCTTTCCTTTTGCCACACTGAAGTTCGCGTCACTTGAACGTGCACACGTTCCCGGACTTTGCCAGTTCCCTGTTGTTGGTCGCTGTTGCCTTCCTCTTCTTCCTCTTTCCTCCTCTCGACGCATGCGATGGTACCTCCCTCTTCAGTGGTTCGGTGATTGCAGCGACGGCCTGTACCTCCGGAGCAGAGTCCATCTTACCGTACTTGTTCCTGAGTGCCAGAAAGAGCAGGTATTCGTCGCTCTCCCTCTTCTCCATGTCCCGGAGGAACGGCAACCACACAATGGGGAGCTTTCCCTCCAGACCTGACTCGAAGACGTCAAACAGCAGATTGAGCGGAATTCTTATGTTTGGATAGCTGGAAGTGAACGCGTGTCCCAAATCCTCCGTCCTTGCGCGATTCTCCATGTGCTGCTTGAGGTTCATCCACATCTTCAGCGTCACAGCGGTGTCCCCTCCGTCCATGCTTCTAGTCTCGCCCCCTCTCTCTCTTGCGCCCCAGGTTCTGCTGTAGCACCCGCACAGCAACACGATCAAAGGACGAGACACGGGACATTCTGAACCGGTCAACTATTAATCCCCTCCGAGTCTGCAAACTTCTACGCCAAAAAGGGAGCCACAAAGGAAAGAGAGATGGAGCTCCCCGATTGGCAGGGAGACCGCAGAGCAGGAGGCTAAGAAAAAGAGAGATATGGGTGACGAGACGGTGGTGAGGATGTTTCGGGAGTTCCTCCGGAGTGAATTGGTCCGCCACCATTCTTTGCCGGTTTCACCATCCTCCATCCACGAGGCGTACGAGCACGTCGGCAGGACCATGGCCACCGGGTTCTTTGAGAACATTGCCTGGTGGTCCGTTGCCCTCGCCATCCTGATTGGGACCATGATTGGCCAGTGGGTCCTGGCCTGGATGCTGTACCAGGCCATGGTGTGCTGCAGGAGGACAAAGGGAGCCAAGCAGGCTTCGGAAGACGCCCACGAGCACGTGCCCGTGTCTGTGGAAGTGACGGGGCGGGCAACTTACGTGACCTTTCTCGACGACGATGGGGGAGGAGGAGGAGGAGGAGGAGCAGCACTGAGGAAGCGCGGTGGTGGTGATGGAATCCCCCGGCTGCTTCATAAGCCCGTTGCGCAGCAGGGACAGGTGAGGTTCCCGGATTATGTGCATCGGGAGCGCGATGGTGGAAAGTGGAAGGACCTCATCCACCGGGACCACGACACAAGGAGGGACCGCTACATGAGCTGGGTGCGGCTGGTGTGCCTGATATTCCGGATGGCGTTCGTGACAACGGGGATCTCCCTCGCCTTTCACGTGGCGGGGGTGAACTTCTTCTCCCTGGCAATCAGCGTGGGCATCATCTCCCTGGTGTTCACATACGGTGCCGGCGGACTCATTGCCAACGCATTTGCGGCCTTGTGCATATACTCGACCGACAAGATCGAGATGCATGACTTCATCCGTGTGGGAGTCTACATGGGATTCGTCACTGCCTTCACGGTGCAGCACATAACCATCGTGAACGACCTGGACCCCTACATGGGACGCCAGATCCATCATATACCTAACAAGATCCCCTTGGCGACCGTGTTTACACAGTACCCGGATGGCCCCCCGCTCAAGCTCAGGATTGCCAGGGAGAAGGCACTGGCGGAGATTGCCAAGGCAACGAAAAGCGGCGGTGGAGGAGGAGGAGGACAGGCAAAGATGGTGTAGAGAGACGAATCGGAAAAAAAATGTAATATTTCACCAAAGGGGTTCTTTATTTACTCTGCCTCCTCCCTCTCCCTCTTCTCCGCGTTCCGTGCATCCGCTCTCTCCCTCTTCAACTTCCTCTCCGCGTCCCGTGCGTCCGCCTTTTTGTGGAGCTTTCGGCTGTTCTGCTTCTCCTTCTCGGCGAGCTCCTTCATATCAGTCTCGCCCGTCTTCTGCTTCTTCTTCCTTCCATTCTCGCTGAGGAGCGGTTGCTCGGTGGGGTCCACAATCTTCCCCCTTAGGTGGATGATGTTCGCGTCGTCCTTGGTGACCTCGGCTGACTGGTCTATGAACTTCCTGATATCCTTGTTCACCTCGAGGGGGTCGTACTCTGTGATGTATATGCGTCCCTTGTGCCTCTTGAGGAGCTTCGTCATGAGGTCCTCCGTCATGTCTGCCTCCCCAAAGGTGGTGTCCCATGTTTTCTTTTCCTGGAGGAGCATCATCACAGATGTGATCTCCTGCGGTTTCCACGGGACGATGCTGGGCTTCACGCACGCCCTGAACACCTGCTGCATGTAGGTGAGGATCTCTCTGGGCGTGCAGCCGGCGGATGCTTGGGACAGCGTGGAGACGACGCCCTCGTCGTCCCACAGGTCCACCAGGAACCCTACCTTATCGCGCAGCTCGTCCTCCTTCTGGCAGTGCTGGTAGAACGCCCTCATGAAGCGTCTGAAGAACTGCACCCGGTGCTCCGGTTTGGGAGGGGCCACGTAGCACTCGTAGTCGATCAGGAACCGCAGCTCGCTGGAGAACTTTCCGGGGCTCTCGCTGCACGTCATCACGACGAACCAATTGATCTTCAGCGGATCGGTTCTCACGTCGTGAAGCAGCCTCATGAGCGTGTTCTCGTACTCTGGGCCGTGCAGGTAGTTGAGCATGTGGATGTCCTCGATGATGATGATTCTGGTTTGGAGGACAGAGCCACAGGTCGCGGTACCGATCCACGCGCTGAAGTCGACGTGGTTCCACGCCTTCCACTCGAACCTGTGGAAGTCCTTCACCTTGAAGCCGCGCCTTGCGACGAGGCTCTTCAGGATCCTACGCTTTCCGCTGCCCTCGCGACCAAAGAGCATTAGTATCCGCGCCGATGGCATCACATAGCTGTTCCACACGCTTGGCTTCCTCTCGACCGCTACTATGTATGTATCCAAAAAGGCACATACATCCTCCCCGCCTATTAGGTTTTCGTCGTCCTCGTTGAGCGACGAGGTGAGCTCCGGACGCAGCTTTATCTCTTCCATCTATCTCCCGCTCCACCGTTTGCGATCACCTATGGTCTTGGGGTGATATGTAGCAGCCCGAATCTCCAAAAAAAAAAGTCATTAAGAGACAGGGAGCAGGTGAAGCGTGCTTTTAGTGAGAGTTGAAACAGAGCGCACCCGGTATTTGATACGTCTGGACGCTCTCGCACCCACACGTAAGAGGGATTGCCTGGTAGCACTAAAGAGATACCAGGGAAGGAAAAAAAGCACGCACCGGAGAGAGAAAGAAGAAAAAAATGAACATTGAGGACGAGGACGAACTCGAGACCATCTACAGGCCCGATTACATAGGGGCGTACAGGGATTCTCAGTACGATGGACCCATCGAGGAGTGGACGCAGTTCGAGGGCTGCCATCTCTTCAGCGCCCCGCAGATCTACAAGGAGACGTCCGTGAACATGGCCATCCAGAGCAACGCGCACAACGCCTTCTCCGTCAACATGACGACGCCCACGTGGCACAGCGACCTGGTCCAGAGCGTCCAGAGCGCGCTCGTCGAGGCGGACATGTGCACAGCCGAGGACTCCGTCACCCTCTGCGACAACCTCGGCGGCTCCATCCACAACCGACCCGGCGCAGAGATGCGCATGATCGGGGTCATCTACCCAATGGTCAACGGGAAGCGTACCTGCACACCGAAGGACTACCTCAGGGGCCCGGGAGTCGCCGTCAAGACCCCCGCCAGCCACGCCGTCAACAAGGACGACCTCCTGGTCCAGTGGGGCGAGGACCTCGCGGCGCTCGTCTCCGACCTGGTCGTGGAGAACCTCGTCGGCTCCGAGGACATGGACGAGATCACCAGGAAGATCGGGGGCACCATCCACTCCGACAGCGTCCACCCGGCCATCGTCAAGAAGACCCTCGACCACGCCGGCCACCTCGACAGCTTCTCCCACGTCCTCCGGATCCACTCCGACCCCACGGTCGTCAAGGGAATCAAGGATGGAGATTTCACCAAGGAGGACGTTGCCAAGAGCGTGGCCGACGTCATGCTGGAGGAGATTGTCACCGCCTTCCGCGCCAGCTCCGATGACGTCGGCAGCTTCTTCAAGGTCCGCAAGTCCGACCTCGCCAGGGCCACGGCCTCCAGGGACGGGTACCAGAGGACCGTCTTTGAGACCGCCCATGACGCCGAGGAGAGGGTGAACGACCTCCGCCACAAGTACCCCACGGATCGCGAGATGTACCGGGACATCGCGAACGGGGCGTTCACCGACAACCCGGATCTCGTCAACCGCGTCATCTTTGTCCTCCGCAACGGTCCCACCAACGTCCACCTCAGGGGAGGACGCCGCCGTCGGGCAGCCCGCAAGCCTGCCGTCTCCGTCAAGCAGTCGCGAGAAGGCCCCATGCCCGTCAACAACCACACCCACCACTACAAAGGCCACACCCATCATCGTGGCTGTGGTCACGGGTCCGGCTGCGAGTGCGAACACCACGGCCGCCACTCGGTCGTTCATTTCTCCCGCTACAAGGGAAGACTCGGTGGTAAACGCTCTCGGGAAGCCACGCGCCGTGCCCACCGCATGTCCCACGGCAGGCCCGATGCCCCCGGGTTCCTCACCATCATGCCCAGTAAACGGGCCGACGGCGGAAGCACCGAACCCTACGACGCCAAGACCTGGAGGGGTGCCTACATGAGTCGCCAGGGACCCGGTCGCTACCCCCATGCCAACGAGCAGATCAGGGCCGCCCTTTCCGACGACCTCGGAGATCCTCCCGCGATGGAACCCCTCAATGGGGTCCGCGCCACATCTTCCGGACGGGAGGTCGACGTCACTGACGACTACTACGAGGACGACGAGGATATGCCTCCCCTCATGAACCTCAACGTCCTCCAGACCAGTGCCGTGTTTGCTGACGAGAAGAAGCCGACGACGAGCGCCTCCTTACACAAGCCGCACGGTGGACCGCCTCCACTAGAGGACATGGGACCGGACCTTCTGCCCTTCTCGTCCTCGAGACGGGTGAATCGCGGTAAACCGGTGGCCGTGAAGAAGAACACCACCGCCCCGAACACGGTCGCCGTCGCATCCGGTGGAGGAGGCCTGCCCTCCCTCAGCTCCTACCACAGGAAGCACAACCCCAGAATCCTCAAGGAAACCGACATGCAGGGAGACGTGGAAGAGAGCTTTGACGGGTACCCGATGCTTCCAAAAGGCTACCGCGGGGACTACGGTGACCACCTCGATGTCGTCAAGCACTACTTCTACTCCCGCCACGCCCCCTATGTGGGAAATCACGAAGGTGTCAAGTGGGTGCGCGTCCACGGTGGGTGGTGCAAGTGCAAGGATGGAAAGTGCAAGTGCAAGCTCTGCAAACATCGCAGGAGAGGCCACCGGGTCGTGCTGGTGGTTCCCCGAAGGGTCTTTGGAAAGGCGGAGAGCAAACGCGTCCAGGCCATGGTCAACCCATCCGATATCGCCGAAGAGATGTCCGACTGCCTCAGCGACAAGGGCGCCAGGAAGACGGCCACCGGATTCGAGTTCCAGACCGTCGACGGCGAGAAACACTCCATCTCCTCTGCCGAGCACAAGGGCTCCATCTACCGAACGAAGATTAATGCGGTTCCCGTCCTTCTGGTTTTCCAGAAGGAAAAGAACTGACCGGGGGTCCGATCCGGCCCCCCGGTGAATATGGGGTGTGGGGAAACCTCCTCCTCCTCCCCCTCCAGCATCACACCCGACGGAGGGTTGGGACTTCCACACCCCCCCCTTTTTACGCCAAAAAAGGGAGAGTGGATCGCATCTCTTATATTTTTCCGGTGTGGAGAAATGCGCCGATTAAAAAAACGTTGTAAGTAAACAAGCAAAAAAAAAAAGAATCGAGCGTTACCTCCCCCACTCCGTTCATCTCTCTTTCCAAAAAAAAAAAAGAAGCAAAAGAGTCACACTGCACCATTACACTGTCCCCAGCACCGCAGTCAATCAGACGGGGGTCCTGCGAACCATGGACCATCACCATTACACGTAGATAGGCCACACGCGTCGATGGAGGGCTCACGAGGACGACCCGGGACGAGGAGGAGGAGGAGTAAGAGACTGAACGGCGGCCAGCTGGACGATGGCCAGGATGAGCGGTTTGAGTTTGTGACCAGACGCGACAGCGTCCCCGTAGAGAGGAGGAACCCCAGGAATCCAAACCTGGTGGAGGTGAGCGAGTGGGAGGAGGAGGAGGAGGAGGATGAGGATACCCACAAGGACCCCGCTATGGACGTCCTTCCATCCTCCCAAAGGATGACCCCAACCCATCGAGCGAGGTCTCCGACTCCTCATCGAGAGGAGGAGGAGGAGGAGAAGAAGAAGAAGAGGCGTGACATTGGAGACGAGCTGAGCGAGATCGTGTACTCTGCAAGCAACGCCAGGAGGAGAAGGCTCCCTCGCGTCAGCCCTGCCGGCTCCTCGCCACCGCGGAGAGGAGGAGGACTGAGGCTTCCGGATGACCCCAATCTCGGTCCCCTGGAGGACGAAGACCCCGGCCCCTTCGATGACGGTGCGCCGCACCCCGGCATGCCCGGCGTCTTCCTGTGGGACTGGGACGCTGGAACCCCCTTTGACCGCTTCACGTTAGACGCCATGCTGCGCCACATGGAGAGGAAGGCGAGGATGCTCTCCGATCCGCTCATGAGATTCATCGGTGGTGTCGCCGCCATGACGGGAGGGACAAAGGACCTGGCCCTCGAGAACCCGAACCTCCCCCTCGTGCACACGGGTGCAAAGGGGATCGCCGAGCTTACGGCTGGGAGCGCCATCAAATCCGAGGTCCTGGCCGCCCTGATGGCATCCGTTCTGCTCGAGCAGCTCAACGCTCCCAGGGCCAAGAGGGAGAAGGACAGCGGGTTCCCCTCCCCTCGCCTGTCCCCACTCGTGCCAAGGGGAAAAG
>SDBV01004896.1_pt1 | contig 19036 bp, 11 predicted proteins | sample 2277081 | NCBI WGS metagenome assembly SDBV01 (sample SAMN10402039, study PRJNA504765) | marine sediment metagenome | isolation source: marine sediment core GS10_PC15, 223 cmbsf | place: Arctic Ocean: Southern Knipovich Ridge | collected 2010
CAGTTGCCTGTTGTGAAGCTCCAAGGTTTCTGTCCATCCACGTATCGCCAGTGATTGGGTTTGTTACATCAACAATAGCAGTTGGACTTCCGCATATTAAGAGTGAAGTAGCCACAGTTAAATCAGCAGAATTAGAAGTTGCACTACCACAAGCATTGGTTACCACACATTGATAATCGTAAGTATCATAACTTGCTGGAACATTTGTCAGCATTAAGGAGACTGATGTTGCTCCTGAATAAGCAGGGTTGGTGCCTCCGTTTGTAATATCAAGCCAGCCTCCTCCATCATTTTCTTGCCACTGATATGTTAATGGAGCAGTGCCTGTGGCAGTAACAGAATAATTTGCATTATCTCCATCATTAATTGATACATCTACAGGGTGTATTGTTATGGCTGGTGCTACACAAGGTGCGCTGCTACACCAAATATCGTTCCATTGAGCATTTTCCCAAATTTGCAAACACTTTTCTGTTATGTTGTAAATTAACAGACTTTGTGCAGGTGAGGCAATGGCATCGCGTTGTACTGTTGTCATTCGTGGTATAAGTAAACCTCTTTCACTTGATGTCATTTCCAATAAAGCAGAATTATCGGGGTTTGGTTCGTTTATTCCTATGTTTTGACAGCCCCCCTCAATCCCCCCAAAGGGGGGAAGTATGTTAAAGAACAATACTGTGATTACGAGTAATTTTTTTAGATTTTTCATGATACCCGTTTTTTAAATTTAAATGTTAAAATTAATAAAATTATATTGCTTGACGTGTGTGTGTTTGTATAACGAGGCTTGTCTCGTCTCTATTTTTTAATAAATTCCTTTTGTGTTTTATGCAAACCGCTTTCTGTAATTAGCTGTAAAGTATAACAGGCACTTGATAAAAACCCGATATTCAGCTTTAATATATTTTCTCCTTTTGTTATTTGTGCTTGTTTGTGTATAACTTTTTTACCTGTATTATCTATCACAAAAATATCAACATCAGTATCTTCCATAGATATTACTTCAAAGGTTATCTCATCTTCCGCAGGATTTGGATATATTGATATTATTTCTATTCCATCAACAGGCGGGTAAACTGCTCTAATATCACTGTATGTATAATTGCCATTATAGTCAACCTGTTTTAGGCGGTAATAGATAGTGGCAGTGGCAGGTGGCAGTTCGTTATCAAACGCCGTGTAGGTGATATTTTGATTACTACTTCCATTGCCGTTAACTGTAAGAACAAAATTAAAATTTACTGCATCTTTGCTTCGCTCAATAACAAAGTAATCATTATTTATTTCAGAGGCAGTTTCCCATTTTATTTTTACACTTGTATAAGTTTGGTTTTTCCATTGTGCAATAAAATATAATAATTCAATAGGTAAAGGAATTGAAATACTTCCGAGTGTGAATTTTGAGAATGAATTTGTTGTAGCTGTTACCCTGTCGTTTGCAGCATCGGTGGTTGTACTCATTGGTTGCCAATACCCAATATCGTGATACATTATTAATTGATTCTCAACATGACTATTTAATTCATCTTCAAAATAATTAAATTTTATAGTTGTTTCTTCGCTGGTTGTTGGTGATGCGTCATAATATCTGAAAATACTATAGTTTCCTGAGAAGGAACCTGAACCTTGTTGTTGTTGATGTCCTCTTATAATTGTTGTAGTGCCGAGATTTGCATTAGTTGTCAGTTCCATACCAAGTCCGGCAAGGTTGTAATTTATTACATTACTTACATCTCTTGTTGCAGTGATAGTTCCTGTATGAGTAACAGGGTCGGAGACTTTTATTCTGTTTCCTGCTGTTTCGGATATTAAAGTTCCTGTAGTTCCCAAATTGATATTATAATTTTGTAAATCAAGTTCTCCGTCTGTCATTGTTAAATTATTTGTAACATCGGCATTTTGCCCCATTATTATTCCTGTTCCCGAATTATTAATGGTTAAATTATAAAAACTTGTTTTTTGAGTTCCTGTAATGTATTGCGATTCGCCTGAATTGAAAGTAACTGTTCCTGTTCCGTCCAAAAAGCTTGTTGAAACATTATTTGTCCAGTTTTCCGAGCCTGCCGTTGAATGTTGCTGAATGTAAATATCTCCATTATTTGTAATTTGTCCGCTTCCGCTACCCGATATTCCTCCATTAACATAACAAAGAGCTGATGAATTAATATCAAAATCACCCTTTACTGTTAATAAATCTTGCGAAAAGGATGTTTTTGTTATAAAACAACATAAAACAATAGATAATATTTCCGTTATTTTTATCATTACAGACAAAAGTAATATATAACTACAAGATTGTTACTGTGGCTATAAGGTATTTATTATCCGTATTAGTACGGATTTATTTGTTCTTCTATATAAATTTTTCAATTTATTTTTCATGAACGCTCTAAATGAAAATAGAACACAAAATATATCGAATACAAGAAAGGCAAGTTTTGCGATTATTGAAAAAAGTATGTCTAATATGAAATTGTACATTTGTTTGTTTTTTTAAATTGAAGAGTTAAGAATAAAATGAAGAAAAAAAATATTTAAGCAACCAAATAAAAAGATTCGTTCATAATAATCCTAACTCTGTCAATTTAATGCCCCCGATACCAACCACAGTATAAGGGGAAAACCACTACTATGAAATAACAAAGTAATTATATAAATACAAGATTGTTGCTGTGGTTGTGATGTAATTTGTGTCCGTAGTAGTACGGGTTTATTATGGTTTTTTGGTATTCCTGATGAAACTCGAGAAATGAACGTCATTGCGAGGAAGTATGACGAAGCAATCTGCTAATATCGAAGAGATTGCCACACACTCCCGATAATCATCGGGAGTGTTCGCAATGACGGAAAAATCCTTGCAAGTTTCACATTATACCAATTTATTTTCTATTGCATATTTTATAAGACCAATAATTGATTTTGTATTGGTTTTACGATATATATTTTTTCTGTGCGATTCTACAGTACGCTCACTAATAAAAAGAGCTTTGGCAATTTGTTTGTTTGAATATTCTCTTGCAATTAATTTTAATACTTCATGTTCTCGTTCGCTTAATATTCTATTGTTTGTTTTGCTTTGAATTTTTTCAATTAAGAGATGTGAAATTTCTTCGCTGATATAAAATTTATTTGCTTTTACTAATTGTAATGCTCTTACAAATTGCTGTTGAGTAACATTTTTTAAAAGGTATGCATTAATTTTTAGTTGAATTGCATCAAGCACTATGCTTCTTTCTTCGTGCATGCTTAAAACCATAATTTTTAAATTAGGATATTGCTTTTTTACTTTCTTTATTAAAACTAATCCATCATCACCGGGCATATTAATATCTGTAATCATAATATCAATATCATGTGTTTCCAAAGCTTTTAAGGCTGATAATGTGTTTTCAGCTTTAGCTACAATTACAAATTCTTCATTATTTAACATATTGTTTATGCCATCTAAAAGTATTTGATGGTCATCGACTATTAGTAGTTTTGTTGTTTCCATTTTATTTAATTTTAAATATTTTAAACTTTAGTCATTTTTTTTAATGGTATATTTATTATTGTTGTTGTACCTTTTCTGTCAGTCTGGGAGTCGATATTAATTTTGCCATTTATCATTTCAAGTCTTGAGTTTATGTTTTTCCAACCATGCCCTTTTGAGTTCTCTAATAGTTTTGTATTATATCCGGCACCATTATCTTCTATCATTATATTTAGCTCATCTTCATGTCTGGTAAACTGAATATTTATATTTGATGCTTTAGAGTGTTTAAGAATATTATTTATTAGTTCTTGGGTAATCCTGTAAAGGGCTACTTCCATCTGTGAATTTAATCTTTCATGAAATTCAAAAACATCTAATTCTATTTGAATTTTCCCAAGTTTATTTATTTTATCTGTCAACTCTTCCAGAGCAGGCATCAATCCCTTATAGTGTAACATTTGTGGCATTATTGAAAAAGAGATGTTTCGTATTTCCTGTTGCAAATCATTAATAATTTCCATTGTTTTTTTATATGTTTCTATTTTCTGCTCATTACTGAGATTATCATTATCAAGTTGGCTAATATTAAGTTTTAATGCGAAAAAAAACTGCCCAATACCATCATGAACATCGCGTGCAAATCTTATTCGTTCTTCTTCCTGAATATCAATTATAGCTTTTAGTTGTTCTTTCTGAAATTTAAGTTTTTGTTTGTTTTGTCTTGCTTTAAATATTAATAAGATTATTAAAATAATTAATAAAGCACCAATAATAAGTAATGTAATTATGATTTTCTGAGTCTTTATTTTTTCAGTTTTTTTATTTAATTTCGTTTTTTCAAGTTTAATTTCTGTATTTAATAATTTTATATTTTGTTCTTTTATTTTGTTTTCTAACAATTGCTTTTCATATTTATCTTGTAATACTATTAACTTTAATTCTTTTGCCTGATTCTTGAAACTTAATTTCTCAATTTCCTCAAGTGATTTTAAATTTCTTCTTTTTACTTCAAGATTTTCTTCTGTTATAGATGAAATATATTGTTCCTGCAATTCTTCTTTTTCATCTTCATATTCTGTTTTAACAGTTTCTTTGTTTTCTAAATTAAATTCTATATTCTTGATATTTTCAGTAATAGATGCATTCAATTGTGTATATTTATTTGCTTTTGCAATTTCTTGAGCTTTTTTAAGATATTTTAATGCCTCTTTATAATTTCCCCAATTCCCATAGCATGCACCTATTTTATTAAGGACAATCACTTTTTCTTTATTATCAGTACTATTTTCAATTATCTTATAAGCTAACAAATAATGCTCTCCTGCTTTCTTGTGATTTTTTGGATTTAACTTTAGATAAGTATTTGCAATATTATTGTGCATTAAATATTTGTTCTTAGAATCATTTGTTTTGATATATATATTCAATGCTTTTTTGTACTCTTCTATAGCTTTTTCATATTTTCCCCAGTCTTTATAAATATTTCCTGTTTCATTGTAATAATAAGCTAATCCTGCTTTATTATTAGTCTCGTAATATATATCAAATATTATATTGTAATAACTTATACTTTTAGAAAATTGTTTTTGTTTTTTTAATGCTTTTCCTGCATTAATGGCTGAGTTAATCTTCCAATTTACGTTATTGATTTCATTTGATATTTCTAATGCAAGTTTAGCATACTCAAAACTGTTTTGAGCAGACTTATTAATATTCTGTTCTGCCAGTTTGTTAAGAATATCTATTTTTTCAATATTACTTTTGTTTTCTAATAACTTATTAAGACTATCTTGTTGTATTTGTCCATATCCGTAACATGAGGATAGTATAATTATCAATAATATTTTAATGATTTTATATAACATAATTAAAGTTTTAATATTTTTATTTCTATCCTTCGGTTAACTGCATATTCATTTTCATTACATAAAACACCATCTTTACAATGATTCAACAATTTTGATTCACCATAGCCTTTTGCTATTACCTGTTCAGAATTTATGTTTTGTAAAAGGATATAATTCTTTGCGTTTTCTGCTCTTTTTTTTGAAAGTTCAAAATTAAAATCAGCATCAGCTCTACTGTCTGTATGGGCACTTAATTCAATTTGTATTCCTTTGTTTTCTTTCAACATCAATATTACTTTATCTAATACTATTTTTGAATTAGTATTTAACTCGGCACTTCCGTATTCAAAGTATATATTATGAAATTTTAATACTTTTTCTTCTTCTATTTCTACTTTCAATTCAATATTAATATCTTTTATTAATGGTTTGTCTGTTTCAAAATATGTTTCGTCAATATCAATCACTTTTCTTTCATAACCTTTTTTCTCAACCGTAAGAATTAAATTCCTTTCATCAACAGATTCATCTTTTTTAGGTACTACTATTGAAAATTCTCCTTTATTATTAGAAACAGTTCTTGCAATTGTATCACCAGTAATAGAGTCGACTAATAAAAACACTAATGATTTATCTAATAAATCTTCAGTTAAAGCATCAGAAATTTTACCCTTTATTGTATCAGCAGGCAGGTCTGTTTTAATGGCTTTATAAATATTATCTTGATTGCCTTGTGTTCCTCTATTGCTAGAGAAAAGTAGAAGCTTATCATTTGTAGGATGAACTACAATTGAAAAATCATCTCCCGAAGAATTTAAAGGTTTTTTTTTATTAGTAACTTTTGTCCATTTATCATGGGAATAAATAGCAGAAAAAATGTCTAATCCTCCATACCCAGGATGTCCATCAGAAGAAAAATATAAGACTCCGTTTTTATTTATAAACGGAAACATTTCATTTCCAACAGTATTAACTTTTTTTCCTAAATTTTGTGGTTTTCCCCAAATGTTACCCTCTTTAATGGAAACATATAAATCTTTTCCTCCATAGCCATTAGGCATATCCGAAGTAAAAAATAATTGTTTTCCATCAGAAGTAACGGAAGGATGAGCACAGGAATACATATCGCTATTAATGGATAATGCTTTTTTATTTTGCCATTTGTTATTGATATATTCAACCTGAAAAATTTGTAATATAATTTTCTTTTTTTTTCTAATAGTCTCTGTAAAATACATGGTTTTATTATCTGATGAAAAACAAACTGTTCCTTCATGATATCTGTATGTCAGATTATCAGAAAACAACTCAGGCTTTTCAAACACATCGTTTTTATATTTTGAAAAACATAAATTTTTAAATTGATAACCATTTTTATCAACTTCGTTATAAGCACTAACATAATCCTTTTCATTATCTATTTCTGTTGCATATACAATCCCGTCTTTATAGAATTGAACACCAAATGACTCTCCATATATATTAAGATTGGTTTTTTCAACATTATATTCAATAGAATTATCGATATGCGTTTCAGCATACTTACAACTTTGTATATAGACGCTGACTAAAGAATTTTTATTCTCTTTTTTCAGCACCTTTCTAAATAATTTTTCTGCTTGTTTGTATTGTTGGTTAAATTGTAATATTTTAGCATAATTAATAAGTTGGGGTGTAGGAATTTGAGCAGTTGAAACCTGATTAAAATATTGAATAGCATTAACGTAATCTGAAATATAATAATACGAGTCTGCAATTCTAATTAATATTTTTTCTGATTGTAAAGGGATTTTTGATATTGCTTTCTTATAATAGTTCAGAGCATTATAATAATGTTCTTTTACATATTCTTTATCTCCTTTTTGTATATCAGAATTTTGTGAATATCCCACTTTCACAAATACAATAAGTGTGATAATTAGCAAATACTTGCTTATATTTTTATTATTTTCTGCCATTTAAAAGTTTCGGGGAGAGTTAAACATAAGAGTACTGGTTTTATTATAAATATTAAATAATAACATTATTTCATGTGAACCGGAATTGTATTTATTTAACTTATTTAAAACCCAATCGTAAGAATAAGCTAAACTAATCTGTTCATTAATTTTGTAATCAAGCAAAAATATAAGAGCTTCTCCTGTACGATAACCAAGTCCGAGCCATAAAATTTCTTTTACTAATAAAGAAGAGTTGACATTAAATTGTAATGAAGCTCCATAAATATATTTCCCAAGAACTGATGGTTTTATCAAAAATTTATCATTTAATTTAAATATATACCCTGAATATAAATAATAATGCTGTTGTTTTAATGAAAAGCTATTTGTTTTTAATGTTGTTGAATATGTATCTAAACCATTAGTAAGCAAATTTGGTAATGATAAACCTGCAAAAAATCTTTTAGTGTAATAGTAAGCTCCAAAACCAAAATCGGGCAATAAAAATGATTCATTTCCATTTGTAAAAAAAGGATCATCAATATCTATTAACTGTGCTTTTGATTTATCGAAATTATAATTTTTAATGCCAATACGTAAACCAAACGATAAACTTTTTTTTGAATTGATTTTGGTAATATATGAATATGCCACATTAATATTTGTCTGATTTCTCATTCCAATTTGCTCATTTATGGCAGATATACCAATGCCCATTTTTTTTGTTTTTATGGGAGCATGAATGTTAAAAGCAAAATTAACAGGAGCTCCAGCCATATTTACCCATTGGTTTCTATAAATCAGTAATCCATTTATTGAAGATTTAGTACCAGAATAAGCAGGATTTAACAAACCTTGTGTATTGATATATTGACTAAATTGAATATAATTCTGTGAAAACAAGCTATTTAAAGAAAAATAAATAATTAATAACAATATGAGTTTCTTTATATGCATATTTTATCTAATCTTATTTAACAAGTTCAATATATCCTGTATGAGTATTATTGTTTTCATCATTTAATTTTAGAATATAGTAATAAGTTCCATTTGGTAAAATTTCTCCTGTTATTTGAGACTCTCCGTACCAATTATTCTGATATGATATTGATTCAAATATTTTATTTCCCCAACGATTATAAATAATTAATTGGTTTTCAGGAAAATTTTCTAATCCACGTATATAAAAACAATCATTTTTTCCATCTCCATTAGGTGTTATTGCATTAGGGATGAAAAGCTCCACTATTTCAATAACATTTACTAAAACGGAGTCTTTATTGGTACATCCATAAGTGTTTGTAACACTCACAACATATATTGTGTTTTGCTGGGGAGAAACAGTAATATTTGAAGTATTATCTCCATTACTCCATAAATATAATATACCTCCTTCTGCTTCTAATACACAGCTGCTTCCAAGTTCAATTGTAGTATCCTGACTAATTATAATTATTGGTAACGAATTTACAGTTAAGTCAGTTATTAAAATGCTATCACAACTATAGACAGTAAACATGCTATCATTATAAATTCCTGTTAAGCTTTGCCACATTCCACCAAGAAATATGCTATCGCCTTCACAAATGCTTTGATATTCATTTATTATGTATGTGGGATTAACATTTAATACTGTTGATATAATACTGTCGCAGCTTAATACAGAGAATAATGTATCATAATAAGTGTCTGATGAATTTTGCCATAAGCCGCCAAGAAATATGCTATCACCATTACAGATACTCAAATTATTGTTAATCAAATATTCCGGTAAAATAATAACATTTATCGTATCATAACCTATACAACCAAGAGTATCTGATATAGTAACATTATAATTACCGGCAGTATCAACAATTATTGTTTGATTAGATGAACCATTATTCCATAAATATATTAATCCTGAATCTGCAGATAAAGTTAATGTTTCACCATAACAAAGTACAGTGTCATTACCAAGATTTATATTAATGCTACAAATCATTTTACCTATTCCAAATTGTGAAAAAGAGTTTAAATTTTTGCGTAGTGCATAGCCATCAAATATTAAACGACCATCTCCATTATCAGGATTTAGCCCAAATCCAATACCGCAATTATTGCAATCCCAGTCAGCAGCGGTTAAAGAAGTATCAGGTCTTTTTAATATTGCAAAATGATTATCCATTAAATTACAAGTTGTAAAGTTTCCAATATAAGACCAGCAATCATAAGTAATACTGCCTGGTTGTTGATTGGGTGTAAGATACCATACTCCCTCATTGCAGACAGAATAATATGGTTTTCCATCTTCAGTAACTGATAAATCTACATCAATATGATTTACAAGTGAGTCAAAACGTGAATCAAAATAATTTATAATTCCACTAATTGAATTAATCTTAATTTCCTGAAGATAATATATTTCATTTCTACCAACAGGAAATCCGTAACTATTATTGAGAGTATTAACATATCGCCGTAAGTTCCCATTTATAAAGGATGAAGTAATTGCTCCTTGTTGATATCCTGAAATTGAAGCAGAATCAGTATTTGTTATAATTACTTTATTTGTATCTGTATTTATAATTCCATCAAATAGAAATAATGAATTCTGTACAATTATACTTTTTTCAAGAACAATTCCATTTGTTGAAGTGTTGGCAATTTCAAGGTCAAAAAATTTTGAGGTATCAGTGCCACTGACTAATTGTTGTTCTGCAGACATAAATGTTACTTTCCCTGTACCACTCATAAAATCAGGACTAACATTATTTGTCCAGTTTTCACCACCAAAAGCTGAATCTGTTTTTATGTAAATAATGCCATTGTTTTGCAAAACCGCATTTCCTTCTAATTTAATTCCTCCTTTTACATAAAGTTCAAAACCTGAATTTAAAGTTAAACTATCTTTAATAAAAAACAAATTTTGTGCAAGACTACAATTGTTTAATAATAACATAAGGAATACTGATAACAATATTGCAAATCCCTTTAAGCCTTTCATATTCACAAAATTTCTTGTTTTTAATTTTACAATCAAAAATACAAAATTATAATATTATATTATTATATTATCCAATTATTATATAAAATGAATAATACAATAAATGTAGCTAATTGTAATTGTGGTTATAGGGTATTTTTTATCCGTGCTGGCACTGACTTAATACAAAGGTAAGCTCAGAGGTTTTGTACGAAGCTTCAAAGTTTAAACACCACATAAAAGTTTTTATATAAAAGAGAAAAAGAGATGTAAGAAGAATTTTTGGCAACCATTTTTCAGGCATCCCTTTTACTTTTTTTTTAATTTTCTAATGCCTTTTCATAATTACCCCAATTATGATAAATAATCCCAATGTTAGTTAGGGTACAGGAAATCCCTTGTTTTCCCGATTTTGCTAAAGCATCGTTAGATGAGTTTACTAATTCTTCATTTAATTTTAATGCTTTTTGATAGTATTCCAGCGCCTTTTTATAGTTTGCCTGATAAAAAAAAGAAAGACCTATATTATTTAAAGCCGTTGCTTGTTCTTTTTTGTTTTTTTTTATTGCTAATTTCAGTAATTGAATAGCATATTTTTTACTTTTTTCAGGTGATGATGAAATATATGTATCAAACAAGGCATTTAAAATTGCTATCTTTTCTTTATTATTTGCATTTTTTAATTTGTTTTCAAGGCTGTCAATTTTACTACTATCTGCGAAGGTTTGGAAGCAAACGAGAAAGGTATTCGCAGTAAGGAAGGTCAGTAGTATGAGTATGGTTCGGTGCATTGTTGAATAGTTTAATTGTTATATGGTTAAATTGTTATATTGTTATATGGCTATATGGTTATTTTTTTAGTCATTGGTCATTAGGACTGCCCCGTAGTTTACCCCGTAGCGAAGCGTACTGGGGCGAAGTTTACCCTGCCTGCCCCGTTAGATTTCTTCCATCTAATGGGGTTGAATCTCTTTTATTCAATAGGGCGTATCGGAGTCATTTGTCATTGCTTTTTAATTTTTAATTTCTAATTTTTAATTGTGACCCTTATCCCACTATACCTTATACCCTTATACCCTTATACCCCTATACCCTTATACCCCTATACCCTTATTCCCATTACTAAAATATCGTCAACTTGTTTGAGGTTGCCTTTCCAGCTTTCATAAGCTGAACTTATTTGATTTAATTGTTCCTGCATTTCAAGTTTGTGGATATCTAATAACAATTTCTTAAATCGTTGTGTCATAAACTTTTTCCCTTTTCCGCCTGAGGCGGATTCTCCACCAAATTGATCCTGGTAACCGTCTGTAAACAAATAAATTGTTGTTCCTTTTTCAATAGTAATGGAGTGATTTGTAAATCTCTGCCCTGATTTTTTTGAAAGTGTTCCACCGCCAATAGAAAAGATATCTCCTTCAATTTCTTTTATTTTATCATTATTAATTAAATAAACCATCTGATTAGCGCAGGCAATTTGTATTTCATTATTAGAATCCGGAGATTTATTATCAATACAACACATAGATATATCCATTCCATCATCCTGTGAACCTTCCTGACCGGGTCCTTGCTTTAAAGAATAAACTACACCGGTATTTAACTCTTCCAGTATCTTTGCCGGTGAATATACCTTCTTATTATTTACAATTTCATTTAATAATGTATTACCGATCATTGACATAAATGCACCAGGAACTCCATGCCCCGTGCAATCTATTACTGCGATAAACAATTTGCCGTCCTGCTCAGAAAACCAGTAAAAGTCGCCACTTACGATATCTCTCGGTTTAAAAAATAAAAACGAATCAGGTAAATATGTTTTTATTAATTTTTCAGATGGTAATATTGCATCCTGAATTCGTTTTGCATAAGTAATGTTATCAGTAATTAATACATTTTTCTTTTCTAAATCTTTATTAATTTGTGCTAATAGCTCACCTTTTGCCTTTATTTCCTGTTCAGCATTTTTAATTTTAGTAATATCCGTATCAATAGCGACTATTTTTGTTACATTCCCTTCATCATCTATGATAGGTGTAAGTGTAGTTTGTGTCCATATTTCTTTACCTGATTTTGTTACAGTTAAGGCTTCATAAATGATAGTTTTTTTCTTTTCTCTGCATTTATTAATTATATTCTTAATATCAGGATTAGAGCTGTAATCAATAATATTTCTGCTTCTTTCATTAATTAATTGTTCAAAAGTATATTCTAATAAACGGGTTAAGCCTTCATTCATCCATTCAAAATTTCCTTCAGCATCCATAATCATAACTCCATTATCAGTTTCGCTGGCAACAATTGATAATTTTTCAAGTTCCTTGTTTGTTATTTCTAATTGTTGAGATTGTGCTAATATTTCTTCAGTTTTTTGTTGAACTTCAATAGTTCGCAGTTGGATGATTTTTTCAAGACGAATATTTGCAAGCTTTATTCCTGAATATAAAACAAATAAAAATATTAAACCGTAAGCAATATAAGCAAAAATTGTTCTGTACCATGGAGACAGAATAGTAAATTTATAAACAGCCCGGCTGCTTTCAACACCAAAAATATTCTTTGCCTTAACCCTAAAATAATAAGTGCCTTCAGATAAGTTTGTATATTCCTTTTTTGTTTCTCCTGTCCAGTTACTCCATCGGTCATCATAACCCTGTAAAAAATATTTATATTTAGTTGCCTCCTCGTTTTGAAAGCATGTAGCAGCATATTCAAAAATTATTGAATTATATTTATAATCTATGGTAGGAATTAATTGTTCCGGTTGAATTAAAGAAGCAGTTGTATGAAAATTATTCAAATAGTTTGTGTCATTATAATTTGTCCCATAAAAAATAATAGAATCTTTCCCAAGTGTTACTTTTCTAATAAGCGTATAAAATTGTGTGTGAATATTTATCCTGATTGATGGGTCATAGCGAAATAATCCTTCATTTGTACAAATCCAGATTATTTTATTTTCATCAATATAAAACTGATGTATATAAGTAGGCATCTTTTTAAACGGTATAGCATTCCAGTCGTAAGTTCCATCATTATTTTTCGTATATGAACCAATACCATTACCGGAATTTATCCATGTTTTGTTTTCAGAATCAATATAAATTTGTGAAACACTAATGGAATCTGATGCAAACATTTTACCAAAAGATGTATCGGGAACAAATCTGTAGAGACGAGACCCTGTCTCGTCTCTACATGCTTCCAGATTAGAATCAGTAATCGCTTTATAAATACCCTGTTTAGTGGCAACAATTAAATTATTATTAATATAATGAACTACATTATGCGCTAATTGAGGTAGACCATCTGACGTATCGTATCGTGTTATTTGATAATTAGCTTCCTCCTGATTAGTAAACTGTAAATGAATTAATCCATTAAACAAAGTTGAAAGCCAGAGGTCATCATTTTTATCACTAATAATTTTCCATATAGGGTCGTATATATCCTCATATTTTTTAATATTCACATATCTTAATTTACCTGGCTTAAGTGTGGCACGATAATCGTGCCACAACTTCATAGAAGCAAAACCTTCATACAGACCAACAAAAATATGATTGGGAAACTTTTTTGATTGAGAAAAGCAGTATGTTTTCCCTAAATCAAATAATTCTATAGCTTTAGTGTCTTGAATTGAAATAACTCCGAAATCTCCTGATACTAACAGTGAATTTTTTACAGGAAAAAAATTCCAGCATGCATAATTAATGTTGCTAAAAGGTGAGAAATTATGCTTATCATCAACTATACTCATTTTATAATCCGGTAAATAATACAGACCTTGCGTAGTAGTGGCATATATTTTTCCATTATGTTGTATTGCGGATAAAACGTTACCTTTAAGACCATTAATTTCGCTATATTTAGTAACCGGTGAATTAATTTCTATTTTTGAAATTCCTTCATCTAACGATGCCCAGAGGTTATAATTATTATCAATAAATATATTATGCACGCAATTGCATTGTAAACCACGATTTTTATTAATAACCTGAACCAGTTTCCCTTGTTTGTCTATAATGATAATCCCGCCGTATTTAGTTGCAAAAGCATATTTATTATTGAATTTCATACCTGCAATAAGAGTATTATAACGAATGTATTTATCAATAGGGGTATGAAATTTTTTTACGATTATTGATAATATATCTTCTTTTGAAGAAATTAAATCTTTATCATAAAGCCTTCCAATGTCATATATATAAAAGCCCTTACGTTCTGTTGCCAATAAAAGTTTATTTTTTAAATAAGGCAGAACAACATATCTGCCAAAATTCATCATAAATCTATCTGAATAAGGTAATAACTTGAGTTCGTTGTCTTTAACTAAATACAATCCATCATTTTTTTGAACAATATACAGTTGGTCATACACAACAAAGCCAAAGTTGGGTTCTAAATTTACAGGTATTATATTAATCCTATCATCATACCAGCGAAATATCTTATTATTTGTTAAAAAATATATTCCATGTGTTGTAGCAAAGACTTTCCATACTTCGTTAAAATATTTTTCTGTGTCTGTATTTCTGATTTTATTTTTTAATGATACATATTTTAGTTGTCCGTTTGAATCACTTGCAAGGTAGCCAAATTCGCCAAATGCACCTACATAGATTATTCCCGAGCTATCTATTGTGAGTGAAAGTGCAGCGGAATTGTTTGCTACTTTTATTAAACGCCAGTTTTTACCGTCGTATTCCAGCACACCATCGGTGTTTCCAAAATACATCACACCTCTTTTATCCTGTATCACAGAACGGTTTTGTGGGTCAGCATCATATTCATCAGGTGTGTAATTTCGTATAAAAGGACACCCTGCATCACTGGATGTTTGAGCATTTACTCCGTACTTAAGTGCAGGACTAAATAATAGAAAGAATAAAATAAAAACGATACTAATATACGAATTCATACTAATTATAATTATTGAAAGAGCGTTTTATCCCTAATTCATATAAAAAAATAAATAAACCCCAACTTTCTTAGGACAAATTTATTAAAAAAACTACTATTAAAAAAATATTTTATACTTTTATGGTCTTAAAATGAAATAACACCTTATAAAATTAATTATTATTGTGAATAAATCTGTACTTTCTAATTTTATTTTATGAAAAAATTAATATTTACCCCTTTGTATTTTTCTTTTATACAACTGGGGTTAATTAGCATAATTCTTATTTTATTAACTGGCTCGTGTATAAGGGATAAAACAGAAGTTTCAGAAATCACGACTTCCGATACAATATTCCCTTCCCTTTCCCGACCTGTGGTACGGGACAGGTGGGAAGGGGTTGGGGGATGGGCTTCATCATCTAACGAGCATCTTGTAATGTCTGTGCTCTGGTATCAAAAATCTGCCGAAATGAGAGCTTTGTATTATCAGGCATATAACATTGCCAGACTAATGCTCAATAAATACATTGCTGAACTGGATTCTTCTGCTAAAAAAGCTATTATTATTGATATTGACGAAACATTATTAAATAACAGCCCGTTTGAAGCAAAGCTTATTGAAACAGGCGAACCTTATACTCCTGAAACCTGGAAACAATGGACCGACCTTGTAAACGCCGAAGCATTACCCGGTGCTGTTGAATTTTTGAATTATGCAGCTTCAAAAAATGTAGAAGTGTTTTATATATCAAACAGAAAAATAAATGAGCTTAAATCAACTATGATAAATCTTAATAAACATAATTTCCCTTATGTTGACAAAAACCATATTTTCCTGAAAACAGATGAAATCTGCAAGAAAAAAAGAAGAGAAAAAGTTGCAAAAGATTATGAAATTTTATTATTAATTGGCGATAATCTTATGGACTTCTCGGAAATATTTGAAAATCGTTCTGACGACTTCGGCTTTGGTATAGTTGATAAACACAAAGAAAAGTTCGGAAACCGTTTTATTATATTACCAAATCCAATGTATGGAGCGTGGGAAAAAGGTTTGAAAAGAAAAAAGGAAAAGTATCCGCCTTTGGAGGAAAAAATAATGACAAATGACAATGACCAATGAATAAAAAAATGACCATAAACTTATCCGCTCAAAAAGTAATGGTATTAATATATAATGACAGCACGATAGCAAGAAAGAACGATAGAACGATAGAACGATAGCACGATAGCAAGATAGCAAGATAGAGTTATGTGCAATCGTGCAGTCGTGCATTCGTGCATTCGTGCAATCATGCATTCGTGCAGTCGTATAATTGTGCAGTCGAGCAACCTCGCAGTCAAGCTATCGTGCAATCGTGCCTTCATGCTTTCGTGCAGTCGTACATATGGGATTTACCATTAATTATTGAGACGATACATAAACCATACAACAATTTAACAATTTTTTAATTTTTAATTTCTAATTGAGTAAGGCAACCTTTTATATTTTTTTTCGTCTACATGGTAAAAGTAAATATATTATATTAAATTATTTTTTTTATTAACTAATAAAAGGAGAAAAAATCATGAAAAAACTTACAAAAAACATTTTATTAATCGTGGTATCATTATTTATTTTCAATCTGGCTAATGCCCAGACTAATGAATGGATACCTTTTAGTACAACAAATACCGGAGCAAACGGCTTGGTAGATAATTATATTACTGCTGTAGCCGTTGATAATGACGGAAATATCTGGTTTGGAACTAATGGTGAAGGTGTTTCTGTGTTCACACCACCAGATATCTGGACAAGCTACACTACTGCTAACAGCTTATTAGAATCTGATAATATAACTGACATAGCAGTTCATCCGAATACAGGAAATATTTGGGTAACTCACGACTTGGGTGCATCAGAATTCAATGGTTTTGAGTGGATAAACTATTACGTCTCGGGTGAGTTTTACAACACTATTACCATTGACGCTGATACTATATGGGTTGGTAATGAGATGGGTGAGTTGTATAGATATCATGGATTAACTTGGAATTATTTTTCACCTACGCCCCCTACTATTGAAAATGCAATAAATGACATAGTAATTGATAATGCAGGGAATATATGGCTTGCTTCAGATATTGGAGTATTTCAATTTAACGGTCTTGCCTGGATAGATTATTCCGATGTAGGTATGCAAGTTGTTAATGCCATTGCAAATAATAATTTTCCAGGACCCGGAGGAAATATATGGGTTGGTACAGAAGACTCGTGTTTAGTATTTTTTGACGGTTTTACATGGTCAACCCCATTGCCTGCAGGAGCACCTCCTATTTCTGACATAGCGATAAATAATATGACAGGTGAAATCTGGGCTGCTTCATCAACTGAAGGTGTAGCTACATCACCCGATGGCATTGTCTGGACAATCTTTACCAGCGCTAATGGTCTTGTTAATGATATTGTTAATTCTGTTGATATTGACTATACAACAGGCATTATCTGGTTTGGAACAATAGAAGGAGTATCAAGCTATGATGCAGGCGGAATTGGCAATTGGATAAATCATTCAACCCACGATGGTATTATTGATAATGATGTTAATACAATAGCATTTGATAACACCGGTAATTTATGGATTGGAACTGATAATGGTCTTACTTTTTTTGATGAAACAGGAGGCGTATTTGATGGTCTTACAAATTCAACTACAGTAGGCGGTTTAGCCGATAACAGCATTAACTCAATTGCAGTTGATACTGCCGGTAATATATGGATAGCAACAGATAATGGTGGATTAATAAACTATAATGCCACAGATACATGGAACTGTTATGATACTGCATTAGCAACAGTAACTCAAATTGCAGACAATACTATTAATTCAATTACAATTGACAATAATGGTAATATCTGGTTTGCAACCAATAACGGCGGTATTGGTAACGGCGACGGAACAAATGCATGGACAGAGTATGATACTGCAGGTGTTGCCATAGCACCAATACCCGATAATACTGTGAATGTAATTTTTGCCGATGACAATGGTAATATTTTCATAGGAATGCAAACCGGCGGCTTATCATTTGGCAGTTACCTTACTGGTGATGTTAATGCCTGGAATACTTTTAATACAGGAAATTCCGATTTACCTGATAATTGTGTTAACGCAATTGATGTAGATGGTGCTACATCAATTATCTGGGTTGGAACAAGCAATGGCTTAGCTTTCACAGGAGATTGGGGTACCACCTGGACCGTCTTTAATACAGGAAATTCCGACTTGCCTGATAATATTGTTAATGCAGTTAGTGTTGATGAAGATGGTTATGTGTGGGTTGGAACTAACAATGGTTTAGGTCATTTCGATGGAGTTAATAACTATGGATGGGATATTTATAATACATCAAATTCAGGTATTCCTGATGATATTATAAATACAATAACAATAAACGAAGACCCGCCAGCAAAAGCTGTTGTCAGAGATGTCTGGATTGGAACCTATGGCGGTGCATCCAGATATTCCGAAGACCCTGTTTCTGTTAAAGAAGTAGCAAGCAATAATGCGGATGTGAATATTTATCCTAATCCAACTAAAGGTGAATTATACATTACAAATGCAGAAAACGCAAATATTTATATTTATAATGTATTAGGAGAAATTGTTGTAAGTATTGATACACCATCTAATACTATTGACATATCCGGCTTATCAGAAGGTACTTATATTGTAAAAATCCTTACAGACAGCAATGTAATTACCAAAAAAATTAACTTGATAAAGTAGGTATGCGCTAGTAGAGACCTTTGCAAAACCTGTAAAATGTCATTCTGAACGGAGTGAAGAATCTTTTTATTTCATTGGTTATCAACATTATAAGATTTTTCGTTTCACTCAAAATGACAGCTAAAAGTTAG
>SDBV01004897.1_pt1 | contig 19036 bp, 19 predicted proteins | sample 2277081 | NCBI WGS metagenome assembly SDBV01 (sample SAMN10402039, study PRJNA504765) | marine sediment metagenome | isolation source: marine sediment core GS10_PC15, 223 cmbsf | place: Arctic Ocean: Southern Knipovich Ridge | collected 2010
GAAAAATCCAAGATACGATATATCATTTCAAAGCAGTTATCTACTATTTTCTTACATTTTTTTCATTTTCTTATATTTTTTTATATTTTATATGAGGTATTTAGTGAGTTTGTAAATTTCTGGATAATACCTAAGCCTTGGACATGACCGCCTAGAACAATAACACCTTTTTTATTTATTTTTAATCTCATTCAGATATTCAATTAATCGTAGATGTAAGTGTTCATCGTAATACACTTAGCACCAAATACTCATCTCAAAGTGAGCCATCCGGAGGCTGGAAGATAAAATCTATTTTGAATCGCCCCAATCCCAAAAATTCCTGAACTATGAATAGACTGCTTTCTTTTTGATGGCTTTATCATATTCTTTTAGTACAAAATCTAAAACATCCGGATTGTCATTTTTTATAAGAGGACCACCATGGATAATTGATCTGGCAGTAAAAGTTCCCAAGACGCCCGAATATTCTTTTTGAATAACCGCCAATAATGTTCCTGATATCTCGTCCTTATTATTAACTACCGCCAGAAAAACAGGTTCGTATTTTTTCGTCTTCGTATAAACATCAAACATCTCCGGTGTTTGAAATATATTGCCATGAGGGTGATTGCAAACAAATTCACTCCATTTGTTTCTGTCTATTCTATTAAAATCACTAATTACGTCATAATTATTCATCTTCCACGACTGCCTCATAGCCAGCCAAGTTCTTTTAGCTTATTTTTTGAATTCATTTCAATGTCGTATTTTAAACTTAATTCTAATGACTTTCTCCTAAAACTATTTCTGAGAATTTCATCTTTTGTGATTTTATGGAAAGAAGTGATAAGCGCATCAAGATTTCTTTCTGGGACTAAAAACCCATTGTAGTTGTTTTTACAGATTTCAGGAATACCTGAGATATTTGTACTAATCAAGGGCAACCCATAACTAATTGCTTCCATCAAAACAACTGGAATGCCATCTTGATCATTTGGAAGCGAAATCGATGGCAACACAAAAACATCCAGCGATTTGAAAAATTCTTCCTTTTTATGACCTTTTACGCTACCAATATATTCAATAGATTCTTTCAACTCATTCTCGTTAATATAATCAACAATATCATTTTTCAGAGGGCCATCACCTGCTAATATTAATTTAATTTTGTAATCTTTACTAATTATCTTTATCGCTTCTAATAGATATTTAATACCCTTTTTTTCAACAAACCAGCTCATCAATCCCAATGTAAAGACACCATTTTTTTTTGCTTTTTGGCTTTCTATATTTTCCGGCCTGAACACTCCCAAACGTGATAATTTGATTTTATTTGTATTTAAATTTTTAAATTTCTTATCTACATAACCTATATTGTATTGAGAAATACTAAACGTGCTTTCTGATTCATTAACTAACAAACTGAACCATTTATTGTTAAAATAAATATCATAAGCATGGAAGGTAAAAGAATATTTTACATTAGATTTATAGAATTGTTTTATCATTAAGGCAATTATGGGGGCTTGCGTTGCAAATTGGGCATGAATACTCAATGGTTGTTTAAAATAATTCAAATCCAATCTCAGAAACCATAAAATACTTTTAAATCCAATTACAGAACTATATCCTCTTGTGAATTTATTAAAATTTCTGACAAAGGATAAAAATATGAAGAGCACTTTTCTAAATAGAAAGTTATATTTAAAAGGTTTTACTGATATTTCGATATCATTATCTTTAAGCGCCTCAAGCCCTTCATTGTAAAAAGAAGGTGGGGTTCTTAAAAAAATGATATTAAATTTTGTAAATTTTGAAAAAGCAATAAGTTCATCAAGCATCCAGGGTGCTAGATTTTTTATTAAATAGATTTTGTTAGTCATATATTTTTTACGATATAAAGGAATTAAAAGAAATAATTAGAGTATATTATTCGTACTTTTCTTCGTGGAATTTAATTATCGAGGTTTTGTGAAACATAGATTTGAATAAACAAGACTCAATAATTATTTTTTTTAAGAGTACACACGTAACACAAAAAGTCTTGTTTATCCAAAAAAATTTTGGAACAACCACCGTCCTCCATTTTTTGAATCGATAGAAAGGAACAAGCAGTCTCGCAACCCCTGAAAAGAAAGACTTAATAGACCTGAAGAGATAATAATTGAACGAATAATCAATAACTATTTTACCATCCTGGATTGTACATTTTTCAAACAGGGTTCCCAACTCCTCAACGTTTGGCCTGAATCCATTATCTATGGGATCAAAATGAATAGGGTATTTAAACGGGACCGATACAAAGATAAAGCCATCTTTATTAACTATACCCTCAACTTTCTCGATGAAACTTTTTATATCTATCACATGTTCAAGAACATTAAATAAAAAAATCACATCAATATTGAGATTAGTAAGCCTTTTATATATTCTATTATCAAAAATATCGCCATGAATATTAATGCCTTCTCCCGGAAGAATATCAAAATTTATTATTTCAAATCCCTTTTTTTGAGCTGGATTAATGACATTTTCGATAATATGGCAGTTAGCTTTTAAATATTTATTATCCTGGCTTCCTATATTAAGAATTTTGGCTTCTCTTGGAACTTTAATATTCTCAATAATATTATTAATGTACTCTGATTCTTTTATTAACATTTTCTGTATACTATCTAAGTTTATTTCTCAAAACCGATTGTAAATTTCATACGATATCTCCTTTATTTAGATTTAACACATCATCTCTCTTATAATTTATCAAAGAAATCAACATACTTATTTATAATACTATATAAACTAATCTCATTTTCAACAAACTGCTCAAGGTTCTCTTTTATTTTTTTATGTTCACCAGAACTCATTTTCAAAACATGTTCCATATATTTGGTTAATGAATCAACATTTTCCGGTTTAAACAGAAATCCATTTTTACCGCCTTCTATATATTCCCTAAACCCTGGAAAATAACTCGCAATAACAGGTACATTATAATTGTATGCTATTAACAATGGCCCACTTTGGGTAACATCTCTGTATGGTAATACTAAATAATCTGCTCTCGAGAATAATTCCGGGATTTCATCATTGGGAATTAAATAAATTTTTAAATCAAAGATTTCAGAATGTTCTATTAGATTATTATAATCTTCAAAATTATCGCAATTTCCAGCAATTGTAATTTTGAAATTATCATATTTCTTTGCTAATTTATCTCCTGCTTTTATCAGGAACTCTAATCCCTTATTAGAGCGGATAGTACCAAAAAATAAGAAATTAATCCTGTTGTCATTTCTTTTTACCTCAGGTAAAGCTCCAAAATCTTTTAATGCTAATGGGGCTATAAAACAGTTTTTATTTTTATATTTCTTTTTAAATATTTCCCCTTGAGTTGATGAAAATAATTGAAAATTTTTAAAATACAGATTTGTTACTCTACTGTATATATTTTTTACTGATAACTGCCTGATTCCAAAATGATTTTTTACATCATGTATAGCTAATATAGCTCTACTTCTTTTTAAAAAGAGGAAACTTAATAGATGGAAATATGGTGCTCCTGTAAATTCAAAATAAACAATATCAGGTTTTGTCTTTTGGATATATTGGTGGATTTTTAAATAAAATATGAAATTCCTTAAGTCTCGAAACCTATATTCATATATAAATATTTTTTGTTTAATATTATTTTTTAAGCAAAAAGAAATGACATCTTTATGAGAATATCTCTGAGAATTTTTTGAAAATATCACGATCCAAAGAAGATTATAATATTTGTTCAGATTTTTAACAATTGGAAAGTCAACATCAATAAAGTAATCAGGTGAGATATAGCATAATACTCTTTTCATGTTTTCCTCAATTAATAACTTAAATTCAGAAACAGGGTGCACGCCTCATTACCCCTTCATCAGCGTTCCTGGGCCGCCGCAATAACTGATAAGTCTCTAAACGAACCTCTTCGTCCTTCACAACGTTGCGTACCCGTGTAACGGACGCGCTTACCTTCTGATCCGATAAATACACAGAACACCGTTGACTGCCCCAACGGCAATGTCCAGGCAACCCACCTTCGCGGCTGTACCATGCCCCAGCTAACTCCTCGACTTCCTCTTCCAGCTGTTCAGCCACTGACATCAAACCAAAGGGAATCAATGCCTGGATAAGTTCAATCTTTGACTAGATATCTCCTGTAAACAATCTCTCTTTCTTCGTTAGCTTTTGCATTTATCACAATGGAAGCCATATTTTTTATGAGGTTTGCAAGGAATATTGCCTTTGAATAATTTATAATTAGTTTTAACCATACATGCACATCCCTTTTTCGCTGTTTTTTTAGTCAAGAGACTGTTTTCTTAACACCAAGTAAATTTAACATTTTCCATTTAAAGAACCCTCCAATAAAGTAAAAATATTTTTTAAATAACTCACAATAAGCCAAATAAGATGTGCAATGTCGATGGTAAAATTTAATATTTTTAATAATATTATTATGAGATTTGATACTATAGAATGATTCTATAAATGACCTGAAATCCTTTTTTTGAATACCAGTGCTGCTAATATCGTTCCAAATTTTAAGATTTGGATATGCTACGATTTTAAATCCATTTTTTTTTGCTCGAAGAGTAAAATCACTATCTCCATGATATTGTGGAAAATTGTTTTCATCCCAAAAACCAATTTTTTTAAACACATTTTTGGGAATTAACGTTCCCATAGCAGTAATCCAATCAACTACAATTTTATTATCATATTTTTCGTTGTCTATTTGATTTGTCCCAATCATTTTGTGTACACCAGTTTTAGGATTAAACATACCCCCCATTGACCAAATTACATTGGGCCGCTCCATTAAATAGATTTTTGATCCAATGATGGTGTCATTATCTAAATTCTCAAGAATAACAAATAAGTTACTAAAATATTTTATATCAGGCCTAATATCATTATTCCATAAAATGATATAATCGCTTTCTAAGCTATATAAAGCGTATTTAGTTCCTTTATTTACAGCGCCACTCCACCACAGATTGCCATTTCCGAATAATATAATAACATTAGGGTAATTATTCGCTATCCATTCAGAACTTCCATCACTGGAACCATCGTCAACTATTATTAAAGATATATTATTTTTTAGATTTGAATAATTTATACTTTCATCTAAAGCCTTCAAACAATTCTTTGTATATTTTAAGGCATTATGTATTGGAATTATTATCGATATTTTCACACTGTTTTGCTCTCTTTTTTTACCAAAAACTTTTCATTTTATTAAGCTATTCCTTTTCTTTGAGATATTGCCTTTACCCCCAAAGTAATGTATCTTCTTTAACTCTGGCGATATCTCATTGGAGAGACATTTGATATTGGAGGGGGGGGCAGTATCTTATCGAATATGTTATTGTATATGCCTGTAGGTCGGGAATTCTGAAATTAATGTCACTATGCAGCTACAGAGGAATTGATGTGATTTTGAGGTTTATTAGATTTAAAAATAAATGACGAGTATATAAGCATCATAAATAAAGTGGTTAAGCCCATACTTTGAGAAAATAATGATAACAACAACGAAAAAAATGCCCATTTGATAAAGTTTGAAGAAAAATTGTATTTATTGCAATAATGTTTAATTCCTTTCCAAAACAATACTAAATATATTGATATTCCTATAATACCCATTCTTGCAGCTTGCTCAAAAATACCATAACCTGCAGCTTCACGAGAATAAAAATCTGTTACTCTTGTACCAGCTATTAATCCCCGGCCCCAAAAAGGATACTTTTTCAATACATAAATAGATTTTCTTGCTCCAAAAAATCGGCCAGATGTCGGTTCACTTAAACTTACTCTTGTTTCATACTGATAACGTGCCAAAATCTTATTGCCCATAAAATCCAATTTTAAAACTGCCGGCACCAGAAGAACAATAAATACTATTAGATACAATACCTTTAATGAAGGATTAGTTGTTTTGTGGTATACTTTATATCCCAATAAAACAACTAAACTTAAATATGTTGCAGTAGAAAATGTAGTGATGATTGTCCCTATTAATATTTTACCCTTGTTATCGACAATTCCCTTATTTCGCATAATATTGAGTACTAAACCCAACAAAAGAAACGTTGCGAAAGTTCCGGGTTCATTAAATGGACCGGGATTACGAATAATGTTGCCCATTACTTTACCTGACTCATAGGTATAAATGATGAATTGATTATCAGATATAGTAAAGTCAGTACCATATTTAGGGGCAATAGTTGATGTATATTCATAAAAAGGTTCATATAAGTTACTTAATCCCCAAAATGCTAAACTAATTATAGAGTATACCACTAATATATCAATTATATATTTTGGGGTGTCATGCCCAATAATTTTAATTAAAAGATATGGAGTAAGTACATAATACATTATGAATGAAACATAATTCCTTGGAGATAAACCGCCAAAAGTCATATTTTGAAATATATTAATAAAAACAAACAATGCTATTATAGGAAACAAAAAAACATCTAATTTTTCTCCCTTAATTATAAATATGATTCCAATTAAAATACAAAAAGCAATTTTTAGATCGGCTTGGCCACTAAAAAAACTAATCCTACTAAAAGCAACTGCAAAATATGCTAATATATAATTTAATATGATCCTATTCTTAGAAATCCTGCATGTCTTATTGGAAATCATTATCTATCCTCTTTGATATTATATACAAACCCATATCTCTAAAAATCTTTCCAATTGTTAATATTGGACGTTCTAAATGATAAATATAAGGATGATTTTTCTTAAGATAGTATTTTCTATTTTTTCTTATAATACTATTAATCCTTTGTATTATTATTTCATGATATTTATTATTTGTTTCTTTATCAAAATATTGAAGAAGGTTAATTATTGATTTATTAACAAAATCGGTAGTAATTAGTGGATTACAAGACAGGCTACCTGATTGTTTTCTATACACACTCATAACCTCGTCACAATACTTAATTTTGCCTTTTTCAGCTAAAAGTAAGTGCAACGCATAATCGCCATTATAAATATCTTGAAACCACTCTGGTAGTGGTGTGATATGTTTTTTTCTTATGACCATGCTTGCCGATGGAATAAACCATTCTCCAATAACATCTTCAATCGTTGAAATTTCTTTCTGATCTTTAGAACAAAAATATCGAGGTGGATACGATTTACCTTCCCATAAAATAAGCGCATCGTGAAAACATAAAGAAAAATCAGGATTCGCCTGCAAAAAATCCACCTGTTTCTGCAGTTTATATGGATCGGTCCAGTAGTCATCTCCTTCACAAATGGCAACATATTTGCCCCGGCATGCTTTTGCTACTCTAATTAAATTTGGCATTGCACCTATATTGATTTCTGACATAATCACCCGAATAATCTGAGGATGTTTTTTTTGATAATCAAGAATTATTTCGCGGGTGCGATCGGTGGAACAGTCTTCACCTATGATCAATTCGATTGGAAAATCAGTTTCCTGCATAAGCATACCTTCAATCGCCTGGGCGATGTATGGTTCGTGATTGTAGGTAATCATATGGACACTAATCACTGGATTCCTTGAAAGCACTGCCGGATCGCTGATTTCCTGACATGGAATCTCATCGCCATTGAAACTTTTATGTTCATTATGTTCTGTCATGGCGTTTTTCTGTTATTGTCGATTGTTAATCGGTGTATCGAAGATTGAGCATCTTCGGGAGTTAAAAGCAGCTATCCACGGCGCGGCCAAACACAGCAGACCAGCCGCAAGAAAACCCACAAGGATATTGAAATAAAAAATCGAGCATTAATCAATATGAGAGGCATCCTGCTTCTGAATCATTGCCTGACCGAAACCGCTATTAATAAAAGACTGGGCAATTGCCATAAAGATCGCCAGCATCGCTATTAGGCCAAATTGTTTAGGGAGAAGCAACCGGGCCAAGATAATCGAGATGGCAAACTGGATTCCCTGCCGACCGAAGCGTTCTAAGAAGCTCCAGAAGAGGGCGTGGAGGGTTTTTGATTTAAGTGAACGCCTCATTTAACCTTTATACAATCATCTCAGCGATTCAGATATATCATAGTTCTTATTCCTAACCTCATCGTGTAAACTGGGCCCTGCAGAGATATCCCATAGTGAGACTTCTTATCAAGAAACTCTTTTTCAAAACATGCAAAGCTTTGTTTGTTTCCCTTTCTCATCAACTTTTCCTTTCGGATAGGAATATACAACTGGCATTAAACAAAGACATGTACTTTGGAGGGGACTTACGTCCTCTCGTTTATGAGCATTTCAAGCATAGTACAATCGAATGTTGGAATCCCATTCCTTTCGCTAACAGCCTTACGTTCGCTAAAACTATCATCAATGAAAATTGCATCCCTCTCGCGAATATAGTCTTATTTAGTACTTGACCGATCAAGCTGGATAATTTCATCGAAAAGCACCTGCAGACGATGCTGTTTGAGCGTATTCTCCAGAGAGCCAGCATGGCGTGTAAGCAGGTGGAGTTTGATATTTCGATTCAAACACTGATAGAGCAAGGTAATGACCTTCAGATTCACCTTTCCCTCATAGATCAAGCAGTCGTCCAGATCAATGTACAGGTGCTGGTAGCTGAGGCTTGTTTTGAAGCGATTGGTCAGCGCGCGGTCCACTTCCAAGTCGTAATTATTGCATAGGATATCCACTCCTAAGCCCATAGCATCAAACACGCTCAACAAGGCAAAATTCACACCTAAGTTGCGGTGCAGCGTCATCGTTCCAGCCACCCCCGGTGCGATTTCCATCAACGTTGGTGTTTTATCAGAACTTTCTTTTACCTGAAAAAACCGAGCTCCACGAAATTCGAGCGTGTCATTTAATGTTTGGGCCATTTCATGCAATTCATTGGCTTGGACTGGAACCGTATGGACACTCGCTTCTTTAGTTCTGTTCGAGTAAGAGGCCCATGCTCTAACTGCCTGAAGATATCCAGTTCAATCGCTGCCATTAGAACTTGAGTTGGTGCAAAAGATTTAATATGACCCAGTAAATCAGTCAGCATCGGTGATATCACCCTCCCGTTGGCTTTTAGGGATGTAATTTCCCTGTTCGTTATAAAGCTCTCTGTGCAACTTTTCCTCGAGTTCCAAAATTCTTTCTCGTGGGCGGGGCCTAAGTAGTCTGGCAGGCGAGTCAACATAGATTGTCCATGGCTCGCAGTCCTTTTTAACGAGCGAATTTGCGCCAATCGCTACCCCTTCCCCTATGGTAACACCTGGAAGAATGACAGTATTCGCCCCTACAATCGCGTGCTTCTTGATGTGTACAAAGGAGCGAATGGGAACGCGGTAGGGATCGGGAACAGCCGAGTTGGTCAAACTCCCCCCCAAGTAATCGTCGTTACCAGTGAAAACTCGAATACCACTTGACAGAGTAGTGAAATCTTCCATAATGAACTCGCCTCCGCCAGTGATGGACGTAAAAGAGGCAACATGTACAAAGCTACCAATCACAGCCCTTTTACCGCCCATAATGAATACAAAATCATCTATTATCACCGAATCGCCGATAGAAATTGCCTCTGGTGATACGATCTTTGCCATTGGCCAGATGACTACATCCTGTCCTATTTTTGCAAATTTTAAGCTATGTACTTGATTCGTCATCTCCCTGAACCTCCTTGAAGCAAGATGCAAGTTCCAGACTTTAGGTGGCTCCATCCAGAGCACGGCCTCAACGCTCACAACATCCTCACCCGCGTGATGAGTTTGGCCTCTCCATTAACTAAAATGCTATTTCTATTAATCCACCCACGATTGATAAAATTAACATCATCATAAATAACAAATTTATCCACCGCATTAATGAACTGAAAATAACCGATATAAGGAAAGAAATAGGGCTGCATTATGCCTATCTTCATAATTTATAGCTTTATAAATGCCTCTATTCTTATACTGTCATCTCTGCGAAATATTCTTTATCTCATGCAATATGCTTTTAAGGCATGACTTTAGCTTTATATGGCCTTGTTACCTTTTCAGTAATTTGTATTTTTTCAGTTTTCCTACTGTGAATGTGCTCTATAATATCGCAAATTCGATGTACATCATCCAAACTCAATTCATAATAAGAGGGCAATGTCAGAATTTGATCAGACACCTTACGCGCGACCCTCAAGGGATCATTAACCGAAAGGCTTTGATAACAGGCAAAATCACAGATCAGAGGGTAAAAATATCGTCGTGTGAAAACATTATAATGCTTTAGCCTTTCATAAAGTTCATCTCGACTCAGACCGAATTCCTTTTCATCTATTTCCACAGGCACATAACCATAATTATGTCGCACATTCTCTGGCAATTCAGGACAAAAGTGAATACCCGGGTCATCTTGAAGGCGCTCTCTGTAAATGGCATCGATTTCTTTTTGCTTGGCAATGAGATCTTCCATGTAGGTTAACACCTGGATGCCCATGAGGGCCTGCATTTCGTTCATCTTGGCATTGGTCCCGGGCATGACCACTTCCACCTCGCTCTTGAATCCAAAGTTTTTAAGATAATCGAAAGTCTTCTTGAGTCCCGGGTCATGAAATGTAAGCATTCCGCCTTCCAGGGAATGGTACAGCTTAGTGGCGTGAAAGCTGAACATACTCAAATCGCCAAATTGAGCAATGGATTTGTTACCGACCCGAACCCCAAATGCATGGGCAGCATCGTAAATTAGCCTTAAATGATGTTTGAGGGCGATTTCCTGAAGCTTTTTTAAATTGCAGGGATGGCCAAATACGTGGACTGCGAGGATGGCTGTGGTCCATGGGGTAATCAACGCCTCAACTTTTTCCGGGTCGAGAGTATAATAATCCGGTTCAATATCGCAGAAAACGGGACGAATTTTGTTCCAGTAAAGGGCGTGGGTGGTAGCAACGAATGTAAACGGGGTAGTAATAACCTCCCCGCTAATATCCATCCCTTGTAAGCCGATCTGGAGCGCAAGCGTTCCATTGGTAAACACGCAAAGGTTTTCGGTTTCTACATAATTTGCTAGTTGTTTTTCGAACCGCTTCAAGACAGGGCCGTCATTGGTCAGCCAATGATTATCCCACATTTCTTCTAACCCCTTGCAAAATTCATTTAACGGAGGGAGAAAGGGCCGGGTTATGTAGATGGGTTTGTCAAATGGTTTTATCTTCTTTACATCAGTCATACAGCAGGCCTTTTAGATAACTTTCGTATTTGTTTTTCAGGAAGACTTTACATTTACTTCAATACCAGAAAGCTGGCTGTCATAAAATATAGGACAATCACTCCATAGCTTGATTTGGGCTGACTGAATTTTTTACAAAGACAATGCGTGCCCATTTTTACCAAATTCAACCATGCTAATCCAGATTTCTTGTAAATAAAGGCATGAATTGCTCTAAAGGTGGCAAGGAAGGTTGTGTAACATTAATATGGTTTTCTTTATGATATTTCATAATTGTGTAATATATTACATCTTAATCCAAGATGATGGAACAAAATCACCCTTTTCATAAAATTTTTGAGCTTTTATATTATTAAACCACCTTGAGGGAGCAATAATTATCTTTTTAGGATTATTATTCAACCACGCTCCCCACCAGCTAAAAGTGCTGTTTGCAATAATGTTATGTTTGCATTTACTCATTAAAACTAAATCTTTATAATCAGTTTTATTACCGTTAATATCGACAAAGATTTTAGACATTTCTAATTTATTAAGATTCTTTTTAGCCCAGCTAACATCATCAGAAAAGATAAATAAATATGGATTTCGTACTTTAGAAGACATGAAATTAATAGCCTTAAAATAGTAATCTAATGTTAAATCAGCAAAATAAGGATTAAAAAGATAATCACCACGCCTAATATGAACTGAAACGGAATTATTTAAGATTATTTTTTCTAATAACTCTTCATTATCGTTGTCTAATTCTTTTCTTAGAGTAAATTCTCTTCGTATAATAGATTCAATATCTTTAAAATATCTTTCATTTCCCCACCACCCTTCCAAGTAAACATCATCTGACATCTTTGAAATGTTATCATTACATGTAAAAGGGGGTTCCTTTATATGGCTTTTTTTGTCATATAAAGTTTTTCCTGATATCTTCTTATATACTTTAGCAGTAAATGAAGTTTTGGGCCTGCCTTTCAATAATTGAGTTTCATCAGTGGTTGCGAAATTTTCTTTAATATTAAAATACCTTAATCGATAAACATCTTCCGGCCAGTTATCAAAAAAAGACATGTCAAACTTCAGCGGAACTTTTTTTATGTGAGAAATTTTTCTTGCATAAGCATATTCAAACAGTTGATTGCCTAATCCGCCAATCAACTCTACAATAATCATATACTCACCTTTTCTTTTACTAAAATTCTGATTTTTTGCCATTCAGATTTCTTCAGATTAGCTGCAACAATTATGATAGTCAACATAAAATAGATTAATTTTATCGTAATTTCACTACCTTGTAGATAACCAGATACAAGCATCATTATAAAAGCTACAAAAATATAAAATATATTTTTTAAATTCATATAAATATTATGTTTAAATTTTAGATATGAAGAGTTTATTAATATTCTAACACTCCCAGCGACAATGCTGCCCACCCCAAGTGCTATTAATCCGCATTTTCTTAACATCAAATATGGAATTAATACTATTAAAAATGCTGAAACAATTGTACTGATGGAGTGAATCTTAAGTTTTGCCATTCCAACAACAGTAAAAAGCACACCTAATTGAATGTTTTGTATAAACTGCGCAATAACGAAAATAAATAAAATTGAAGACAATCCTAAAAATCGATCACTAAACAACAGTTTTATAAAACTGCTTCCAAACAATATTATTAATACTGAACTGATAAGACCAGTTAGTATAACCATCCTGAAATAATCATTTAAGATTTTATTTCGATCTTTAGTTGTAAGTTTCTCAGACATTTTTGGCTTAAAATAAAACATTCCGCTAGTTCCTAATAGACCCAAGTAAGCATTAATTCGTGTAGCGCTAAAAAACAATCCTAACGAAGTCATGTTTAAGAAGTTTAACACAAATATTCTCTGTAAATATTCACTTACCCTATCGGCAATCCCCAGAAATATATCTATTCCACTAAAGGAAAGTATCTTTTTAGTAATTTTTGCCTTAAAATCAGGATAACGAAATTCAAATTTTACTAATTTTCTGCTTGATATCCATAATAATCCAGCACTAAAAAATGCAACCAATAAAATATTTATAAAAAAGCCAGTCAGATCAAAAAACCACACTAAAATCAAGACAGAGATTAAATTAAAGATACTAGTAATTATTCTAATAGTAATAATCTTTTTAAATTGCATCAAACCTTGCAACAAACCCTGGAAAAGATTTGCCAGACTTGTGCCAATATATGAAGCTGCGAATAAGGCATAGTAAGCAAAAATTATTTCCGGATTTAAAAAATGTGAACGGAAAAAACGAAAGAAAATAAAAAAACTAACTGTAATTATCGTTGCTGATATAAAAACAAAAAAGAACGACATGTCAAAGATTTGTTTAACTGTTTCATCATCACCTTCTTTATTATATTCAGCAATATATTTAAGGCTGGCAGTAGCTAACCATACACCAGCAAATACATTAGCCAAATTAAAGAAAGACTGCAATATGCTAAACATTCCAAAGCCTTCTGGTCCAATTTTCACTGCCAAATATTTATTGCGAATAACAGCAACAAACATTAATGCTATTTCAGTCCCTCCCATTAAAGAAGTATTTTTTATTAATCTTCTCATTTATTATAGTAAAAATCTCTTGTTTTTTCAACTACATACATTATTTCCTCGTTAGTTAATCGGCTTGAAGAAGGTAACCACAAACCTTTTTCGTCAATTAATTCTGAAACAGGATGCTCACCCGCTACTTGATAAGCTTGTTGTTTGTTTATGGGAGGGTACATTACACGCGAGCCAATACCTTTTTCCTTCAAAAATATTTGTAATTCATTTCTGTTTTCAACTAAAATATCTATAAACCATGGAGTTGTATTTTCTAGGTCTTGTTCAAAAAATGTCACCTGGTCTAATCCAGTTAAATGATCTTTATAAATTTTATATATTTCTTTTTTTCTTTTAACTCTCCATTCTAGTTTTTTCATTTGTTCAATTCCGATAACAGCTTGTATATCCGTGAATTTAAAATTATATCCTATTGAATCATGAATATCGGTACCACCTGAACTACGTCCAAAATCCTTAAGACGTCTTAATTTTGAGGCAATTTTATCATTATCTGTAATTATAGCTCCGCCTTGTCCAGTAGAAATAATTTTAGGGGTCGAGAATGAAAAACTACCGACATGTCCAACAGATCCTTGATGTCTTCGATCGGGATATTTTGAGCCTAATGACTGTGCGGCATCTTCGATCAGTATCAAGTTATGTTGTTTTGCCAAATTTATGAACGCATCAATTCCTGTTTTCGGATAGCGTCCATTTGCCAGAACCAGGGTAATGGCTTTAGTTTTAGGGGTAATGACTTTTTTTGCCGACTCAATATTCATGCATAGGGTTTCTGATTCAACATCAACAAAAACTGGAATAGCGCCAAACATCTTGACAGAATTTGGTGTTGCTATCATCGTATAGTTTGGAACAATCACTTCATCACCTGCTTTAATATCACAAGCCATCGCAGCCAATGTTAAGCTAATTGTGCCATTGTTAACAACAATACAATGCTTGCTTCCAACATATTCCGAAATCATTCGCTCGAAGTGTTCAGTTTGCTTGAATTCAGTAATCCAACCTCCTTTGTCCATATATTCAATTAGTGCCCTTTTTTCTTCCTCACCAAACCAGGGTTGCATCTGGGGTATAAAATTATTCATATCGCTCCTTAAACAACCTCTCTAATTTTAATATCTGCTCTTTATTCCTATTTTTTATCTTACGACATGGCACACCGGCATATAAGCTCCAAGCATCCAAATCACTTTTTGCTAGCGATAAGGCACCAAGTGATGCACCTTCATTGAAAGTAACATCGGGTAAAACAACAGAGCCTGCCCCGACAATAGAATGCTTCCCGATTAGTATCTTGCCAATCGCCACATTTCCTTTGAATTCAATGGGAACTAAAGGTGTAGCAATACCAGCAATATAATCATCGCTGCCTACAGCCAAAACAACATTTGGCGCCAATGTAGAAAACTCATCCATGAAAACAAATGACTTTTTACCACCAATGATTTTAGCGCCTGAGCTAATATGCACATTCTTTTTCAGCTCTAATGAGGTGGATATGTACGTGAAATCATCGATAATACAATTGTCACCTATACTCACCAATTCCGGATATCTAATCCTTACCGTCTTGCCAATGATGACATTTTCCCCAATATGTTTTATTTTTTCTATATCAAAGAAAATATTATCCATTTCAATTGTCATATTTCCCAAATACGCATTTTACATTTTTACTTTGTCAGTTGGCGGTGATACCACTCAACAGTCCGTTTAAGCCCTTCCTCCATTGTCGTTGAAGGTTTAAAATTCATTAGGCTTACAGCTTTATTAATATCGGTACACCGCCTTGCATCTCCGCCGGACTTTGTTACATCAAAGTCAACATTTCCCTTGAATTCAGAAAATTGAACAATATATTCGACCAATTTCTTGATACTGATTTCATTACCAGATCCGATATTAACATAATCGGGCGGATCCAACTTTTCCGCGGCCAGGAGAAGCCCCTCGGCAACATCCTCCACAAAAAGGAAATCACGGGTAGGGCTCCCATCCCCCCAGACAATCAACTTTTTCTCCTGGAAGCATTTCATGATCGTGGCAGGGATGACATGGGCGTGCGCCGCATCAAGAGTATCGCCGGGGCCATAGGCATTTGCGGAATATACTACGACCATGGGCATTTTATACTGTCGGCAATATAAATCAGCAAGCAGGGCAAGGTTTCGCTTAAACCAGCCAACACCTCGATGTGCGTCAGTTGGAAGTCCATTAAACAGATATTCCTCTTTAATTGGAATGGGAACATCTCCTGCATAAGCAAAGAGGTTTCCGATAGCCACAAATTTTTCAACTCCTTCGCTACAAGCGGCCTCGATCATATTCATATCAATGAGGGAGGAATCGTAATATTGCTTAGCAGGATAGGTACGGCTGAAATAAATACCGCCGGTTACAGCAGCCAAATGAATAACGACTTGGCATCCTTCGACAACCCGGACACAATTATCAAGATTCCGGAGATCATGATCTTTCGACCGCGGTACAATAATATTTGGTGCTTTTACACCACGTTTCTCAATAAGGTTCCGGACAACATAGGAGCCGATGAAACCTGCTCCTCCCGTAATCAACACTTTTTTTTCGTTCCAAAAATTATCCTTATTCATTGAATTTCTCTCCTTTTCTTAGATGTCTTCAATTTCCCTGCTAATTCCTTAGCTTTTTCGATTGTCAAACCCTTTTCCTTCAAATCGCTTTCCATCATCATGTAACACAGGTCTTTAAATAACACTTTCGGTTTCCACCCCAATATACGACGTGCTTTAGAAGCGTCACCAAGTAATGCCGGTACTTCCGCTGGTCTTTTATAACGGTCTTCAATTACAACGAAATCCTCCCAGGCCAGTCCTACCAGGCTGAATGTTGCTTGCAAAAACTCCCTGACTGTATATGTTTCTCCCGTTGCAATAACAAAATCGTCGGGTTTTTCGTGCTGTAAAATACGCCACATCGCTTCAACGTAATCGCCGGAAAACCCCCAGTCCCTTTTGGCATCGAGATTTCCCAGGTAAAGCGTATCAATTTCACCCGCAATTATGCTCGCTATTGCCATGGTAATTTTTCGAGTAACAAAGTTTATGCCTCGCCGCGGGGATTCATGGTTGAACAAGATTCCATTCGAAGCAAACATTCCATATGCAATTCGATGAAGTCTTGTTATGTGATAAGCAGCAACTTTTGAAACACCATAGGGACTCTGTGGAAGAAAAGGTGTGTTTTCATTTTGAGGCGGAGATGAAATTCCGAACATTTCGCTTGAAGATGCTTGATAGTATTTTACCTTTGCACCCATCTTTCTGAGTGTGTCAAGCATCCTAAATGGCCCAATCCCATTGAAATCCAAAGTCGATTCACCGGTCTCAAAGCTTATGCCTACATGGCTTTGAGCGCCTAAATTGTAAATCTCATCCGGTTCAACCTTCTCAATAATATTGCGTATACTGGACACATCAGCCAAATCTCCGTAAAACAGTCTGAAACGACAATCAGGGTCTCTTTCATCGTGTGCTTTCAAAAGATGATCTACCCGCTGCGTGTGTGGATAACTTGCACGGCGAATCATTCCACGCACAATATATCCTTTTTCCAACAACAATTCCGACAGATAGGATCCATCCTGACCAACAATTCCGGTAATCAATGCTGTTTTAACTGCCATTATTCAATACCCCTTCCTTTACTTTAATTTAAAGCTTTTCTAATGGTTGTGGAAACTTTTACATAATGCTATTTTCTTATTTTGGTTCATTAATTTCCGGTTAATGTTAGCCTCTTGATGTTGAATGCCATGGCACCGGATAGATGATCTTCGTTCTCCTTCAAGATTGTGGTAAATCGCGCTTTACCAGTTGCCCGGTGAAGTTCAGTCAACCCATGCGAAAGTGGACACGCTACTTTTTATCCCTTTTTTTTAACATAGAATTCATTCACACATCTCGTTTATTTTTATCCAGATTTCTCAAACATGTCATCCAAAACCATCCTATCCCACATCCAACAAAATAATACGGAAAATCATACCAGGTGAAGGAAGTGCCCAGGATGGTTCTGCCGATAAAATAACTTCGGATGAATTCCAAAAATTGATGATGCCACAACTGAAGAAACTCCAGAAAGCAAGTAATCGTCACTACAACAATAGCAATTGGCCACGGTTCAGTTTTGCGCAAGAACAGAGAGACTACAAGACACCAGAATACCACATAGAATACCCCCCCAAGCGAATTGTTGACCCAATTTTCGGCAGGTCCATTGTAAAACTTGCTATAGAAGCCAACCGGGACAATGATAAACACAGAAAGTAAAGTACGGCTGAGTTGGTGTGGTTGGTTCATTTGATGGAAATAGCTGATAAGATCATAAGCTGTTGAAAGACTTTTCGCATTCGTTAGAAATGACAGACTATTCCGCTACTGCATATATAAATGGGGGACGTTGGAACTTTTGTTACTTTATTGGACAATATCTCTCACACCGTTGTACTTAAATTACTGAATGGTCAAATGGATGACTCGTTTAGTCGATAAATGGTTGTATAGTTGAGTTGATGGATTGTCGACCAAATACTTATATGAAGATGGAAAGAGAAGATAGTAGATAGAAAACAGAGTAAAATCAGGGCAAGGATCGGAAAGTTTAATGGGATTTTTATCCATTTCCAGTTCCATTTCCACTCCGCGGTCTAAGTCTTTTCAAGTAAGAAAGCCTTTAGGGCTATGAGGGTGACCATGTGTATAGTAGCGATTGCCCAACCCTGTACAGAGGCGCGGGCGAGTATGAGCAATGCGTATATTAAATAGCGTGGGATAATTGATACTACTTTTATCATTGTTATGATGTAAAAATACTCCTTGTAAAAACTAATGTTCAGCTATGAACTTACTTAAAAAGTAACATATCAAAACCATTACAATCCACGGCCAATATTTTTCTGCCAATTCCCTAACTTTCTTGAAACTTAGAGCAATAAGGGCGATGAGGATTATCAAACCCCACGTAATTATCATCTCCATGGAACGTCGCCCATTGATACCTGATAGCACGTAGCGTATTAGTTAAATGGTTAAGTAGTTGAGTGGTTAAATGGTTGATTCGTTAAATGGTTAATTCAGGTAATTTAATAACTCCAAGACTCTGAAATCTCATCTATTTTCAACCCACGATTTTTCATTTCAACCCATAATCTGGTCGATTTCCCAGCCAAATTCCTGACACAAAGGTTTTTTTCGAT
>SDBV01004898.1_pt1 | contig 19032 bp, 11 predicted proteins | sample 2277081 | NCBI WGS metagenome assembly SDBV01 (sample SAMN10402039, study PRJNA504765) | marine sediment metagenome | isolation source: marine sediment core GS10_PC15, 223 cmbsf | place: Arctic Ocean: Southern Knipovich Ridge | collected 2010
CCCACCCGGCTGCTCTTGACAAAGACTGGCCTCAAAAGTGCTACGTACTGAAGGGGGGCACCTCTTGTGCCCCGCTCGGCGAACCTGGTTCGTCAGCGGTCATTTGGAGTGAGCGAGCGGTGAGGAGAACAAGAGTTCTTGCCATCTTGGGCCTGCTCGGAATTCTCGCAGCGGGCTGCGCGCCGATGCCTCCCGCCTACCTGCCGGCCTTGCGCAAAGACGGAGTCCTGCGCGTCTATCTTCAGCCCCTTCCCCAGGAGACACACCGGCTCAGCTTCAGCATTGCGGAAATCCTGGCCCTCCGTAACGACGGTGAATCCATCCCGCTGGAGCCGTCCCTGATCGAGTTGCACGGAAAAGATCTGATCGGGCTGCAGAGGATATTGGTTTCGGCGCAGTTGCCGCCGGGTTCGTACAGGGGAATATCGCTGCAGCTGAGCGCGGCAACCCTGCTCGGCGAAGAGGGGGCGGCCGATCTCCTGGTGCCGAAAGAACCGCTGTTCATCGAGCAGGGGTTCGAAATCGTCCGAGAACGATCCAGCACCCTGTTTCTTTCGTTGGATCCCGAAAAGTTGGTCAGCAGAGGTTTCAGCTTTACACCGACTTTCTTGCTGGAAAAACCCCGAGGGCAACTGAAGAGCCTGCTGGGTTTCGCGACGAACACGCGTAGCAACATCGTTTCGGTCTTCAACAAGCACACCATGGAGATCGTCGATACGATCGCGACGAGAAGTGGTCCGATGGGAGCTGCCCTCGATCGGCGCAGGGGGTGGGTGTACGTCGCCCTCGCAGGTGATTCCACAATCGCAGCCATCAAGGTCACTTCCGGACAGATCCTCCGCAGGGCCAGGCTGAAATTCGGTGACGAGCCGGTCGAAATCGGCCTGTCGTCCGACGGCAGGATCCTCGTATCTGCCAACCGCGGCTCGAATACCGCGAGCATCATCGACGCCGACTCCATGCTTGAAATCGAGCGCGTTCGCCTGCCGTCGGAACCGACCTCGGTCGCAATGAGTACCGTCGGGCCGCGCGCCTTCTTGATTCAGCCGTTGTCCAACGAGATTTCCGTCATCGACCTGTATCGGAGAAGGATCGCCGCAACCCGGATATTGGATGAGACACCCCTGCGCGCCGCCGTCAGTGAGGACGGTGCCAGCTTGTACGTAATTACGAAGTACTCTCCAAATCTCCTGGTTCTCAACCCCAGGAATTTGGGTGTTATCGAGAGAATCTTCGTCGGTACAGGCGCCAAGTCAATCAAGGTAGATCCCAAAACCGGCTTGGTTTATATTGGTATGAGAGTGGGGGGAGTTGCGGTCGTTGACCCGTCGCTATTGATGCCCATTGACACGTTCAGAGTCGCTGGCAATGCAGTTTCCCTGGATATCGATGGCGATGAAAACAGTCTGTTCGTCGTGTCATCGGACAGGAAGACGATCCGGAAAATGGGCCTGATCAGTCAGAAGATCTCGGGGCTAATCGAGGTGGAAGAGGGATGCTACGCCGTCGTATTGATGGGGGGGCGATAGACGCCCCTCCGTCGGGGAATCGAGGCCGCTCTCGTCGGCTATCGGTCGATCGGCGAACTGCGCACACCGCGGAAACTGCGCCGCGGCATATCCCGTTGGGATGAATGGTAGGATTCGCGGTAACCGACGAGATCCGTTTGGGAATCTGTACTGTTGCCCGCTGTCAGGAGCTGCGGATTCCCGACTCCAGGTGAATGATGTTCCAGCAAGGCGCTCGGAGGATCCGGCTGGCGGTGGTGATCGCCCTCGTGATCGCCTCCGATCCGGCGAGCGTCATGGCCGAGGTTGGCCGGATCACTGCAAGGGCAGAGCTGGAGTACGTGTATTCCGACATCGAGGACAAGGACAAGAATACCGGCGATAGGACCGACTCGGATTTTTCCCGCCTCAAGCAAAAATACGACCTAGAGCTGCAAAAGGAGCTCTTTCCATTTCTGGAATTTCGTGCCGGTGGTCTCTTCGAATGGATCAACGTGTCGACGACTACCGAGCAACTCGATCCGACTCTTCCTGAAAAACAAAGCAGTGACGAACGAACCAGTTGGCTTTTCGCAGAACTCAATCTGAACAACCCGCTCTACACGGCGAGCACTTCATATCGCCGACGATTTTTTGAATTTGATCCGAGGTTCTTCGAGAAAACCGAGATCGATCGCGAAGAATTCACCGGTCTCTTCAGCTGGCGGCCGGTAGGCTTCCCAGCTTTCGATCTGGATATCGAAAAAATCCGCACATGGGATGACGCCGATACGGTGGACCGGGATGACGACCGCATATTTTTCAAGAGTCGTTACGCCTACAAGGACGTTTCCACCGACTACACGTACACGAGAAACGATTCCAAAGAGAAGATTGAAGATACTGGATCGCTGGTTCAGATACACAACGGCGGAGTGCTGTACACCTCCGATTTTTTCGCCAATCGGCTCGAGCTATCTGCCGCCGCCAGATCGATATATCAGATTCTGGAACCCCACGGTGACGGCGTCATCGATCGGCCTACGAGCCCGGGAGGTACCGAGTTCTTTTCTACCGACGAACCTGAACCCCTCGGCACGTTCACACCTCCCGGCACGTACACGCCGGTCGGCCCCGGCGATCCGCTCACGGCCATCAACATCGGCAGGAACGGCCCGTTCAACCCGGTTTCGGTTGGCCTGGCTTTCGGATTTTCGATCGAAGTGAACAAGGTCTATATCCTGCCTTTGGTCGATCCCGATGACCCGCTTCTCGCCACGCCGGCCGAAATCGCTTCTGTGGCCGACGACTATGTGTGGACGGTGTATTGGAGTGACGATCAGGAGATTTGGACAGAGCTCGCTGTTGTGCAAGCGAGGTACATCGTCATCGATAACCGCTTCGAAATTACATTTACCCATGTCGATGGCGCTCGCTTCATCAAGGTTGTCACCAATCCCCAGCCCGATGCGCCCGGGGAAATCCGAACTTCCGAGATTCGTGCCTTTACGACGCACGCAGTAAGCCCCGGGATGAAGATCGAGGATTTTGACCAGAACTTCAATCTCGGACTGCGGTGGATCTTCTCGGGAAAGACAGCGGCGTCCTACGAGGGCTCATTCAGATATCGAGACGCGAAAGCGTTCGATATCACCAGGAAAACGCTGACTAACAGCGTCTCCGTGCAGCACGACTTCAGACCGAACATCGTCGGGAACGCGAGAGCCCTGCGGACGGACGACAAGGTGACGGGTAGGAACGACCTGGTCCATTATTCCTACAGCACATCGCTGCGAGTGGACTATTTCGAGACCCTCAACCAGACTCTGATTTACAGCGGTTTCCACGACGACGCAGGAGACGGTACCACCTACTCGAACTCGATTTTTCTGCGCACCAATGCCGATCTTTATCAGGGCTGGAGCTCCAATGTGGATCTGGGTTTTGCCGCGAGGCATCCGATCGAGAGCGGAGATCTCACCAGTTCGACCCTCAGGATCAGCACGGATATCGATCCGAATTCAAGGCTGAATTTCGCATTCGATTATCGCTTTTCGTGGAATACTCAAACCGGCGAGTCTTCATGGATCGACCAGAATGCCCGGTTCCAGGGCTTCTGGGTTCCGGTGCGGACGCTGACCTTGTTTGCGGCCGTCGGACTGAGGGACAGAGGAAGAGAGGACGACGGTTTGCAGGTAGCTCAAGACTATTCGGTCAATTGGTCGCCCTTTCCCGACGGTTTACTGCGATTCTCTCTCAGCTACAATCGAAACGTGGACCTGAGGAGCAACACCACCAGCGCTCTCTCACCACAAATCGAGTGGGAGGTGACGCGTAACACGCTCTTGACCGTACGGTTCAACCTCGGAACGGTCGAAACGGACGATGTGACAAGAGACGTGAAGAATGTTCGCTTGACGTTGAGGACCTTTTACTAGTTGGAACGGTTCTTGAGTGATTCTTGGAAGGGAGGTTTTGTGAAGAGAAAAGGGGTTCCTCTCGAGAACGCCGTCATGGCAGTCACCCTCATTCTCGTCGCGGGCTGTGCGGCCGGGGATGTCTTCGTGGATCCGAACATGGATTTTGGATCGCTGCGGACGGTTGCGGTCTTGCCTTTCGAGAACCTCACCCAAGATGATTTCGCGGCTGCGCGAGTGAGGGATACATTTTCCACCATGCTGCTCGCGACAGAAGCGGTCTATGTCCTCCCGCCCGGTGAAGTCGCCCGGGGGATCGGAACGATCGGCAGACTCCCGCGCGAGGGGCCGTCCAACGATCAGATCAAGCAGCTGGCAGCCGCGCTCAAAGTTGACGCCGTGATCACCGGTGTGGTGGCGGAGTACGGGCCCGTGCGCTCCGGCACTGCTTCTGCGAACGTGGTTTCCGTGAGCCTCAAGATGATCGAGAAGAGCAGTGGTGTGGTGGTGTGGTCGGCGTCTTCGACGAAGGGCGGAGTATCGGTTTGGGATCGCCTCCTGGGTGGGGGCGGAGAGCCCATGAATACGGTCACCGAAAAGGCGGTCAATGATCTTCTCGACAAGCTCTTCCAGTAGGTCCCGGTTTATCTGGCAGCTGCTGGCGCTGTTGTTGCTGTCGAGCTGCGCCTCGTGGCAGGGGTGGTCCGATGAGCTTCCCGAGTTCGAATTTTCGGTACCCGACGAGCCGGCCGCGAGCCGTGGCGATCTGATCGCCGTACTTCCCGTCGACAACCTGACCGGCTGGAGTGCGCCGCTCGGAACCATTGACGCGGTGTTGCGTGCGCAGCTGGACCGGAAGGGTTTTCGGATCGTCGATGACCAAGGCCTGGCGAAAGTCATGAAGCGCTACAGGGTTCGCAATACGGGCAGCCTGAATTCACGGGTATCCCGAGCGCTGACGGAAGAAACGGGCGCCGCAGGTGTTCTCCTCACGTCGTTGGAAGTCTTTTACGATGGCCAATTTCCGAGGATCTCATTGCTTTCGAGACTCGTCGTGGGCGGCGATCGCCCGGAGATTGCATGGATGGGTGGCGTCGGGCTGGCCGGGGAGGGTCATCTCGGGTTACTCGCACTCGGGCGGGTCACGGAGATTGACGATTTATTGGAGAGGGCTTCTGGCTGCCTCGTCGACTCGCTCGCGATCGCGCTTTTCGAAGCGGAAGTGCCGGATTCCTCCGGTATTCGCACCGCGTTCAACCAATGCAATTCGCGAGGCGACGTCGTATATTCTCAACCAGAAGTGGCGGGGAAGAAGAAATTCCGCCCGCGGATGTCCTTCGGATCTCCGATCGCCGATCTCGACAGGCGATACAGCGTGGCAGTCATCCCGTTCCTGAATCTGAGCCAACGGAAGAACGCGGGCAGGATTCTGGAGCTTCACTTCGTCAATCAGTTGTTCCGGAACGAATCCCTGTCGGTCGTCGAGCCCGGGCTCGTCAGGCAGGAGCTGCTCGAGCACAGGGTTGTCATGGCAGCAGGTCCATCGTTGGAAAATGCCGAGGCCCTCTCGAATGAAGAATCTCTGGGGGTCGATCTGGTATTGTCTGGAGTCGTGTTCGACTATCAGGACGCCGTGGGAATTCCAAAAGTGGAATTCTCCGTGACGATGATCGAGAAGGAGAGCCGCAGAGTGGTCTGGTCGTCCCGAAGCCGCGGCACAGGGGAAGACGGAGTTTTATTCTTCGATTTGGGTATGGTGCATACGACGCACCAGTTGGCGTCCGAAATGGCCAGGAGGACATCCGAAGCGTTTAGCCAGTGAACCTTTGGTGAGCGGCCTCCGCACAAATCATTCTGCCGAAGCGACAAGATCGACACCGTCGTGTTGGAGACACCAGGAAATCATGCAGAAAAAAATACTAGCGCTGATCATCCTCGCGTTCGTGATTCTTCCGGCGCCGGGCTTTGCGTTCGCTGGCAATGATGAGCTGGCCGAAGAGGAGACGAGCGCTGATGCCGAACGCGAAGAAGAGGTGCTCATCACCTTGAACGCTCCACTCACGTCGTCGTTGTTTTCAGAAACACCGGTAGCGGTGGTAGACGAGGAGCCAATTACTTTTTACGACCTCAAGCGGCGGATTGGATCGATCCACCGGGAAATGGATGAAGGGTCGAAGGCCCCCAAGAAAGATTACGCCGATCTTCTGGACCGCGTCATCACGACGAAGCTCATCGTTCACGAAGCGAGAAACATCGGGCTCGATGAGCTGCCCGAAATTGTGCAAGCCATTGAAACCATGTCGACAGACCTTCTGATGTCAAAGCTGATGTCGCAACAGCTCGCTGATGTGGAGCCGGATCCGGGCGATGTGAGTGAACTCTACGAGAAGATGTCGCGCGAATTCCTGATATCGACGGTGAAGCTCCAGCAAGAAGCGGATGCGCTGTCTTTCAAGGAGCGGATCGATTCCGGTGAAGATTTCGAGCTGGTCGCGAAGAGATTCGATGAAGAAGGCAGGGCGGAATATGATGTGGGCGATGGACAATACGTGATGCTGAAAGACCTGCTGCCGCGGATCGCCAAGGCGGTAATCGAGATGAAGGCGGGTTCCGTCAGCGAAATATTTTCTGATTCAGGGGCATTTACCGTGTTTCGTGTCGAGGAGGTTCGCCCCTACGAAGATCCCGCGCTGAAGGAAGAGGCGCGGCAGAAGGCGCTGGAGCCCGCAAAACGGAAGGCCGCGCGCGAGTACGCAAAGTATCTCGAAGAGAAACATTCCACGGTCGATGAACGGTTGCTGAAGAAGGTCGATTTCAATTCAAAGAAGACCGGTTTTCTTTCGCTCGGCAAGGAGGAGCCGGCCGATTTCGCTGAACTCGCGAAGGATGACCGCGTGGTTGCGACGGTACATGTCGACCCGCCGTTCGAGGTGACGATCGCAGATCTGGCAAACGATGTGCAGGAGGCGTTCTATCACGGGATCGAGACGGCGGCCGAAAGGAAGAAGGACCTCAACAACGAAAAGCAGGTCGTGCTGAATAACCTGTTGTTCAAGCGAACGGCTGTGGCAGAAGCCCAAAGCCTGGGCCTCGACCAGACGGACGATTACGTGGATACGATGGATGAATTCGTCACATCGCTGCTCTTTGAAGTGTTCGTAAAGAAGGTGATCGCTCCCGACGTAGAGATTTCCGAAGACGAAGTTCGCGAGTATTACGAAACGCACACCGAGGAATTTTCGAACCCCACGATGTTCAGATTGAATGCCATTGCCTTCACTGAACTGCGAGATGCGGAGAGCGCTCTGGACAAGCTCAACAAGCGAGCTGATTTCAAGTGGGTTTCCGCGAATTCGCCCGGCCGAATCAACGAGCTGGGCCCGGGGGTATTCGATTTTGACGGGTCGCTATTGAGCGTGACAGCCATGCCCGAGGACCTGCACCACAGAATCGAAGATGCCAAGCAGGGTGACGCCTTGATCTATTCGGACGACCTGGGTTACCACCATGTGCTCGTGATCAACAAGGTCTTCCCCTCGAAACCGCGACCCTACGAGACCGTCAGGTCCCCGGCCGCAAAGGCCATTTTCGAGCGGAAGATCAAGCAGTTGATCGAAGACTGGAGTGAAAAGCTGAAAGAGGTGTACGAAACGCGGATATTCGTCGAGGGGCTGGGCGATTTATAGGGCCATTACCAAAGATGGATCGTCGTTCGGAAACCGATTAAGCTGGGCGTAGCGATGTTGAGGGTGCTTTCAAATAGGTGCAGGACTCTTGTAGGCGCGGGGGCGGGCTTCCTCTGCTTTTGCATCGCGTTGTCGTGCTTCACGACCGCTTCGGATGCGAAGAAGCGCAAATTCAAACGCAAAGAATGCCTGGATTGTCACGAAGAATACGTCGAGAAGTATTCTTCGATGGCGAATGTTCACGAAGCCGCCGAGGATCGGCAATGCGAAAATTGCCACCTTCGACACGGCGTCGTCGGAAAGCTCCTCCTGAAGAAGGAGGGCAACCAGGTCTGTTATGAATGCCACAGTGTCGAAGATCTCGGACTCGACACGCCGGGAGCGCATACGGCCCTGGAGCGAGGTACGTGTGCTTCTTGCCATAACCCCCACGCATCGGATTCACCGTACCTGCTTAAGGCCGAGGGCAACGCGATCTGCTTCGAATGCCACGAGGAGGAAGGTTTTGCGAACGAAGTAAGACATTCGGTGATCGAAGATGACGGCTGTATGGCGTGTCATCGCGCGCATGCCTCGCCGGAGCAGAACCTGCTCACCAAGGCACCGACGGAGCTCTGCGTTTCGTGCCATGAAAGCGACGATGGCTCCTTCCGAACGGCGCATGCCGGTTATCCGGTGGAAGAGAAGTCGTGCATGGTCTGCCACAATCCACATTCGTCGAACCTACCCACCTTGTTGAAGGCGAGCGTCCACGATCCAGTGCTGGGAGGCGAATGTGAGGCCTGCCACAATGCCGCCGGCGCGGACGATGCGTTTGAAACCACTGCGGAGGACGGGGATCTCTGCGCCGATTGTCACGATTCCGAAGATCTCTTCGTGGCCAGCAACGTGCAGCACGAGCCGTTCGCAGATGGGGCTTGCCTGGACTGCCATGACCCGCACGCCGCCGAAGCGGCGATGTTGCTGGCCGATTCGGTCAACCAGCTCTGCTTTTCGTGCCACGAAGACACGAGTACGGGACTGAAGAATGCGCACGATCCGGTCGAGAGTGACGACGGCTGCCTTTCCTGTCACGCGCCGCATGCGGCTCGGCACGACCAACTTCTGAACGCCGTCGGCGGCGAGCTGTGTTTTTCGTGTCATGAGGAGGTCAAGCAGGCGGGATTGCAGCTGGCAACGCGGCATGAACCCTATGAGGAGCAGCAATGCGCCGATTGCCACAATCCTCACGGTTCGAATGTTCCCGCCATCCTCGTCAACAGGCCGAGCGTGGTTTGTTATTCGTGCCACGCAGAGGCGGAGAACGAGTTTTCCCAGCGCTATGTGCACACGCCGGTGCGGAGGGGGGATTGCGTCGCTTGTCACAACGGTCACGGATCGGACCAGAGCCATCTTCTGAAGGCCGTCGATTCAGGCCTCTGCTCCGATTGCCATGAAGAATTCATGCAGCAAGCGCCCGGCGCTCGTGTCCACGATCCGTTCGGGGATGGTGAATGCCTGGTGTGCCATGCTCCTCATGCGAGCCCGTTCGAGGGCGTTCTGGTCAGTGAGCAAGGCTCGGTGTGCGCGGAATGCCACGACGATATTGGTGACGGGTTGCCGACGGCGGCGAGCGCCCACCAACCGGTCGTCGCCGGCGACTGCTCGGGCTGCCACAACCCGCACCAGGCGTCATTGGATGCGCTGCTCCTGGCGGCGAGTCCCGACTTGTGCCTGAGTTGCCACGACGAAGTGACAGAGAAGATGGATACGGAACGGGTTCACCAACCCGCCGGAGAAGATTGCCTGCAATGCCATCAGGCGCACCGTTCGAACGAGCGCAGCCTGCTCAATCTTCCAATCCAGGCGCTCTGCAGTGAGTGTCACGACGTACAGGAAGATTCGTTCAAGGAATCCCACATCTACATCAAGGCGGCCGTGATGGACTGCGGCAGTTGTCACGCTCCACACGCGTCGAAAGACCGAAGCTTTTTCAAAGAGACGATGCATTCGCCCTTCGTGAAGGGAAACTGCGACGATTGTCACATCGTGGGGGCGAAGTAGGCGGATGAGACCCGTGAAATCCAGATGGATAGGAGTCTTTCTGGTGGCAGTCGCCTTTTTTGCGACCGTCGTGGGGGCGCCGGTGGACGCTGCCAACGACTTCCGGTTGAAGCCAGGCGCGATCACGAAGGTTTGCGTGGAATGCCACGACGAGTTCGCGGAGATCTTGAAGCGGCCATTCCTGCACACGCCGATCAAGAAAGGGGACTGCGCGGGCTGCCACAACCCGCACACATCGAAACACGCGATGCTACTGGCTGCTGAATCCGGTGAAATCTGTCAGAGCTGTCACGAGGAGATGTTCGAAGGAGAAACGAAGAGCACTCACCAGGTATTCGTGGAGGGAAAGTGCTCTTCATGCCACGACCCCCATGGCGCCAAGAACAAAATGAACCTGATCCGGTCTGGAAGTGATCTCTGCATCGAATGCCACAGAGATTTAACCGAACGGATCGCAACCAACGAATTCGAACACGATCCCGTGACAGATAGCTGCGTGGAATGCCACAATCCCCACAGTTCGAAAAAGAGCGTCAAGCTTCTCGTGGACGCGCAGCCTTCTCTATGTCTCGATTGCCATGAGGCGAATGATGCGTCGTTCCGGCAGGTACACAAAAACTATCCCGTGCAAAAAGCCCGCTGCACCTCGTGCCACGATCCACACGGTTCGAACACCGCGGGCCTGCTGTTCGACAACGTTCACGAGCCGGTCGGCGAGCGGGCGTGCGGCGAGTGCCACGCCAAGCCGACGTCGTCTTCACCGTTCGCTCTCAAGGACGTCGGCCTCAAGCTCTGCGAGGGTTGCCATTACGACCTGGTCGTCGATGCTCTCAACAAATCGACGGTGCATTGGCCGATGCTCGACGACAAAGGCTGTGTCAACTGCCACGCCCCACACGCTTCGGCAGAGGACTCTCTGCTGAGAGAGCCGCAGCGCGAAGTTTGCGGACGCTGTCATGCCGATACCGTGGCAAGGCAGGCGCGATCACAGACCGAGCACCCACCGATCGCGGAAGGGGCGTGCAACGAGTGTCATGCTCCCCACAGTTCCGACAACCCCTTTCTGGCGCAAGAAGCGACGACAATCGAGCTCTGCGCGAAATGTCACGAATGGCAGTCGCATTCGACGCACCCGATCGGTGAGAAGATCGTCGATCCCAGGAATGCCAACGTCACCCTGCAGTGCCTGAGCTGCCACCGGACGCACGGGACTGAATATGAGCACTTCCTCTACTTCGAAACGACGGACGAGATGTGCGTCCAGTGCCATACGGACCTTCGGAGATGATGGATTGAGGCGAACAACCGTCGTCATTGCTGCTCTGGCCATCTTCCTGTGGGCGCCACAGGTCGTGGGTGCGGGAGCAAACAGCTTCAAATGGGTGACGTCGATCTACGCAGATGCCAACGGCGTTGGTTTGAAGCGTCCCGAAGGCGTCGCGTGCGGCGAAAAATTCGTTGTCGTTGCCGACACTGGCAACCATCGCCTCGTCCGCTACGGCTACGACGGACCTGTGGTGACCGCCGAGGCGGAGTTTCCCTTGGGGAAATCGAATCCGATCTTGCTTCAGTTGAGTTCAAAAGGTGACCTCTACTATCTGGATGGCAGGGAACGTCGCATCGTCGTTTTGAAAGCGAGCGGAGAGCGGGTCGGCTTTCTGAATCCGAAGAGCACACCGTCCTCGAAGGAGATCGTCCCGAAAAGTTTCCGGATCGATGCAGACGACAACATCTACATTCTTGATATCTTTTCCCAACGCGTGATCGTTCTCGATTCGGATTGGCAATTCTCGAAAAAAATTCCTCTTCCGGAAAGCGATGGCTTCTTTTCGGATCTCGCCGTCGATGGACAGGGAAAGATCTACGTCCTGGACAGCGTCGAGGCGGTCGTCCATTCGGTGGCGAAAGGCGCAGAGACATTCACACCGCTCACCGGGAGCATGAAGGAGATCGTGAATTTTCCGGCAAGGTTGACAGTCGACGATCGAGGGTTTCTCTACCTGGTCGACCAGAACGGCAGCGGGCTCGGGCTGGTCGCCCCGGATGGAAGCCTTCTGGGGCGAAGGCTCGGGTTGGGCTGGAACAAGAGCGGGCTCTACTACCCGTCTCAGATCTGCATCAGCGGGAGCACCGTGTTCATCGCCGATCGGAACAACAACCGCGTGCAGATGTTCACGGTGGACACGGACTGACACCGCGCTCGCCGCGTCAATCGGCGCCACCGCGGATCTTGATTTCGAGTGCGCTCTGGTGGCGTTGGAGCGCAAGAGCCGATTCGGTTCTGCCCAGCCGGAGCATCTCGTCGACTCCGATCTTCAACACGTCCAGGGCCTCGTGAAGCCGGCCCTGCGCCTCGAGTGATCTGGCGAGGCTAATGTGGGCCTGGACGTTGCCGGGATCGGCCGCGATCGCGAGCCGGAAGGATCCAGCGGCCTTTTCGAATTCGCCCATCTCCGCGTGGGTGCTGCCGAGGGAGAGATGGAGCGGTGCGGAGCCCGGGTTCTTTGCGATCCTCTCTCGATAGGCAGAAATTGCGCTAGAGAAGGCATCAGCGGCCTCGCCGGCTCTTCCGGCGCGTTTCAGCGAAACGCCGAGGTTGAATTCCAGATCGGTTCGGCCGTCCTGTCCGGCGTCACGAGCGGCGTGAATAGCGTCGCGAAAGGCTTCGATGGCGGCCTCGTATTGCGCGCGCGAGACGTACAGGCGCCCGAGTTCGTTGTAGATGTCAGGTGCCCGCTCGGGGTCGAGTTGTAACAGTTCCTGGTAGACGGCAATCGCCTCGTCGGCCTTGTCCATTCTGGACAGCGCGGTGGCCAACGTGTATCTCGCGGCGTGGAAATCCGGTGTGGTGCGAAGCGCCTGCCGGCATTCGCGCACTGCATCCGCGAGTTTCCCGAGGTGGATCAGCGATGCGAGCAGCCTCTCCTTGGCGACCCGATGATGGGGCAGAGAGAGTAGGAATACGCGGAAATGATCTTCGGCGCGTTGGAAATCCCGGGCTGAATAGAGAAGCTCCCCGAAGTTGTAGTGCAGCCACGGATCCGTGGGGTGCATCCGTAAGGCCACCTCGTATTCCCGCACGGATTCCCCGAAGGCCTCGGGGGTCGCGAATCTGCTCAACGCCTCTTCGGTCTCACGCACCTCTTTCATTCGGCGGTCGTGATCCAACTGGTTCGAGAATGGCGTTTTCGCGAACCGTCGCAGGACCTCCTTGGAAACCCGGTGCCGATCGAAGCCGGTGAACGCGAGGTTGCGCTTGAATTCTTCTATCGGCGGGGCACGGCCGATGGATCCACGGTCAGCTTGGAATCCTGCAGGGAGGATCTCCTGAACCTGTGCGTAGATGAATTTTGCCAAGCTGTAGTTGCCCTCGAAATTGAAGTGCACATGCTCGTAGAAGAGGTCATTTCCCGGGATGCCATACGGGCTGATCGCTTCGAATTCGCGTTCCGCATCAACGAGGTAAATGCCTTCCGCAGTTCGATCGGCAGCGACATCACGGATGATTTCATTGATGCGGTGGTCCGCTCGGAACCTGAGCGTATCCAGATCGCGCGCCAGCCGGAATCGCCGCTGCGCTTCACGGTGATCGGCAATCGCGGAGTAACAGCGCCCGAGCAGGAACTGGAGGTCTGCGTAGCTGTCGTCCAACGCATCGGCCGCAAGAAAGTTCGCGATCGCCTCTTCGTACGAGCCCGCTTCCAATGCTTTCGATCCCAGCCGAAAGAATTCGTCCCAACGCGTCGCATCGGGTTCTGCGAACGATTGCGGGTGTTGAGATGCGAACGGGGGCGAATCTCCAAGGTTGCTGGCGACGGTGCTGACGACGGACTTGCCGCCCACGCGGCGGATCGCATCGAGGCTGCCCTCGAGGTTGGCGCGAAAATGGCTGTAGACGCTCGCCATTTCCGGGGCGTCTTGGCGTACCTGCCGGTCGAGAAACATCTCCATTCCCGTCCATTTCTGCTCGCGTTCGCCTTCGGGTTTCAGCAGAGCGAGGATTCGCGCGAGATTCTGGCCGATTCGACTCGATCGTATGAAGATCGAAAACCGGATGAAGCGCAGGCTGCTGGATATCGGCGCAAAGACGGTGCCCGCTCCATATGGACCCACGACCTCGTTATTCCCCAGATAGAAGATGAACAAGTCGCCGCTAAATCCGGCAACCTCCCGCGCAATTACGCGGACGACGTGAGAGTTGACGGCGGTCACCGCCGTATTGATGACTTCGAAATCGACGCTCGGATAGTCGTGCTCCAGCATTCGTTCCAGAATACGGCTGAAGCCAAATGACGGTTCTGGGTCTCCCTGGGCTGCGGACCCGCCGAGAACGAAAATCCGGTAGGTCTTCTTGGGCTTTTCGAGCGGGAAAGAGAGAGCCAGCGGCTCTCGTGGGATCAATGCAGGGAAGAACTGCCGAGAAAAGTCTTGATTTTCGTGCCGAATAGAAGCTCTGTCGACAGTGGATTCGATCGTGAATTCAGTTGGATAGCCGGAATCGATGAAGCGAAGGGTGGCTTCCACGATTCCCAGCACCAGGACGGGAAAGCCGACGACGGTAATGGGCCAGAAAAGCCAAAAACGCTTGTTATTCATCCCCGGCTCGATTTGTTAGGCCCGATGGAGAATGCTCAGGCGATGCCAAATTTCTTGATCTGGTAGCGGAGGGAATCGTAAGTAATACCCAGCAGCTTTGCCGCCTGGGTTTGGTTGTTGCCGGTGCGCTTCAGAGCCTGCTCGATCAGATCCTTCTCCAGCTGTTCGAGTGAGATGCCCTTCTCGGGTAGGGTGAACCTCGCGGATTGACGGCGCTCGACGAATCTGCCCTTCGTCAATGCGGCCGGTAGGTGCTGCGGAAGGATCGTCTCGATATTTTCCAGCACGACGATCCGCTCCACCACGTTCTTCAGCTCCCTGCAGTTGCCCTCCCACTCGTGCGCATACAGGATCTTTTCTGCCTCAGGCGAAAATCCCTTGATCGCCTTCTTCAGGTAGGTCTGGGAAAAAAGCTCGAGAAAATGCTTCGCGAGCAGCGGGATATCCTCTCTTCGCTCACGCAGCGGAGGGATGTGCAGGGGGAAGGTATTCAATCGGTACAGCAGATCGGTTCGGAACTTCTCGGCGCTCACCGCTTCGTCGAGCTTCGTGTTCGTGGTGACGATCACGGTCACGTCGATCGGAAGATCGACGTGACCGCCGAGGCGCCGCACGTGCCGGTCTTCGAGAACACGCAACAGCTTGCTCTGGAGGTTCATCTGCATATCGCCGATCTCGTCCAGCAGGATCGTTCCGCCGTTCGCCAGTTCGAACATGCCCTTCTTGTCGGATTTCGCATCGGTGAAGGCGCCCTTCACGTGGCCGAAGAGTTCGCTTTCGAACAGCTGCTCCGGAAGTGCCGTGCAATTCACGGCAATGAAGGGGGCGTATTCGCCGTCTCGATCCGGGTGCATATGGTTGTGGAGGTAACGCGCCATCACCTCTTTTCCGGTTCCTGATTCCCCTGTGATGAGCACGATCTTCACCTGCGCCTCGGCCAACCGCTTCGCTTTGTCTCTGAGTTCGGCAATTTCTGGGGACACGCCGATCATCTCGTCTTCGACTTCGGCGGTCTTGGCCTTTCGCAGGTAATCGACTTCCTCCCTCAGCCGCTCCTTCTCGATGATGTTCTTGATGACGAGTTTTACCTCGGCCATGTTGAACGGCTTGGTGAGGTAGTCGGCGGCGCCGAGCTTCATCGCGGTGATGGCCGATTCAGCGGAATCGTCCGCCGTCAGCATCACGACCTGCCCGGGGATCTCTTCCCGCTTTAGCTTCTCGAGGATCGTGAGTCCACTTTGATCGTCGTCGAGATGAATGTCGAGCAGAATGAGGTCCGGAACCCACGAAGCGATCTTGTTGATGATGTCATTGGTGCTCGTCTCACTCTGCACTTCGTAGCCGGCCTTCTTCAACGATCGCGTGAGCATGGACGAGATGAGTTCGTCGTCGTCCAGCAGGAACAGCCGTCCTTTGATGCTCATAAAATGCTGACCTCAGGCATCTGCTCGACCGGTAGGTGGATCGTGAACGCCAATCCACCTTCGGGGTTTCGAACGACAGTAATCGTGCCGTTTTGTTGTTCGATCAGGCGTTTGCAGATGGACAATCCAAGCCCAGTGCCTTTGGGCTTGGTGGTGAAGAATGGCAGAAAGATCTTTTCGAGGTCCAGCTCGGTGATTCCCTTGCCGTCGTCGCTGACTACGATTTGAATCGAATCGCCCGCTTTTACGGAGGTCTCCAGCCGGATCGTCCCGCGGCCATCGATGGCGTAGACGGCGTTGAGCAGGAGATTGAGAATCACCTGTTGCAGCTGTTCGGTGTCGGCGACGATGAGGGGAAGGTCGCCCAATTCCTTGACGAACTGGATTCCCTTGGGTCGCTGCGGCTTCGCCCCCTGAGCGGGCCCCTTTAGCGAGTATTTGGCGATCTTGAGCGCGGATTCGATGATCCGATTCACGTCGATCTGAGAAAATTGCGGGGTAGGGGGCGTGGCGTAGTTGAGAAGGTTCTTCAGCAGCGTCTCGATTCGGTTGATCTCGGCGATGATCTGTTGGGCCAACTCACCGTCCCTTTCTGCGAGATCGAGATCGCTGGAGAGGACTTCCATGGACAATTTGATACCGGCGAGGGGGTTCTTGATTTCATGGGCGAGGCCAGCCGCCATTTCGCCCACGACGACCAGCTGTTCCGCTCGTTGCAGCGCATCCTCGACCTGCTTCCTCTCGGTGATGTCCTTGTCGAAGGCGAGGATGTATTTCTGGTCTTCGAGTTCGAGCAACCCCGCGCTGACCTCGACGGGAAAGACGCTGCCGTCCTTCTTGCGGTGCGCGATCTCGGCGTTGATCCACTCGCCGTTCAAGATGCGGCGAATCCTTTCGGGGCTTCCCGCCGCGGCTTCGGGCGTGTCGAGATCCTGGATCTTCATCCCCACCAGCTCTTCCACCGTATAGTCGTGCATACTGGCCGCCGCCCGGTTGGCGGAGACGATCCGTCCGACGTTCTCGCCCTCTGCCTCCAGCATGAAGATGGCGTCGCCGGCGCTCTCGAAGAGCATTCGATAACGCTTCTGGTTCTCCTCAAGCGTATGGAACATCTCCTTCAGCGAGAGCGCCATTTCGTTGATGGATTCGCCGAGTTCGCCGAATTCGTCCTTGAGTCCTTCGATCTTGTACCCGAGGTCGCCAGTCGTCAGCTTTCGGGTGGCGTTCAAGAGGGTTTCCACGGAACCGGTAAAATCCCGTATGAAGAACAGCGCAATCACCAGACCGAGGAGCGGTCCGCCGATGACGAGCAGGGTCACCAGGGTTTTCGTTTCGGCGATGCTGTTTTTCGCGATTTCAGTCTTGTCGGAGAGAGTCTTCGATGAGAACTCGATGATTTCGCCGACCTCTTGAATGATCTTCTGCCCGATGTGGAAGGCAACCTGCTTCTCGCGGTACACACGTTCAAAATTTGCGCGGGTGGTGTACACGCGACTGAGCGCCTTCTGGTAGTTGCGGATCTCGCCTGCCAGCACTTCTAGCTGGTCATGGGCGGGAGCATCGTGGTGGCAATCGAAACAGCCCTCGACTTCTTCGAGCATCTTCGCGCCGTGCTGGACGAATGTATCGACGTTGGTGGCGTGCGGCGAGTCCTTGAGGAGGAGATCCTGTTGAACCGCCTTGACGTCCGTGAGGAGATTCTTCCGCAGGATCTCGACCTGGTGGAGGGTGATGACGGTTTCGAGCTCCCAGATCACTTTGTCGATCGATCGCGTGATGTAGAGGCCGCCCGCAATCAGAAACGTGGCGATGATGATGAATCCGATGAAAATTTTTCGCTTCATTGACTGCTCTTGCCGGGACGGCTTCGCCGGTCGGGCTCAAAAATTCAGGTAATCGTAGGTTTCTAGGTTGAGACCGATCGCCTCGGCGTATTCGAAAACGACCGTGTAGTCATCTTCGGTGCTATCGATGAAGCGCGTTGCCCCGAAGGAGCGCAGAATCTTCTTGCCGGCTTCGTCCTGGTCCATGCTCAAGAGTGCGATCCGGAGGTCGTTCTTGAGAGATTCGTCGAGGTTGGCTCTCACGCACAGGGCGTTTTCGGGCACGTCCGGAGATCTCATGAGGATCGACAATTCCTTGGAAATTCTCGGGTCACTGTTGGCGAGCCACGAGAATATCGTGTTCTTCGCAGCTCCGATGTCGGCCTTCCGTTCCAGAACGTCGTGAATCGCGCCCTCGTGGGTGCCCGCAAAATAGGTTTCCTTCAACCATGAATTGAGGTCGTCGACGCCGTGAGTTTTGAAGTAGTAGAGAGGCAGCAGGTAACCGGCGGTGGTGGCCTTGTCGACGAACGCGAAGCGCTTCCCCCTCATGCCTTCGACGCCGGTGATTCCGCTGTCTTTGCGGACGAAGAGCAGACCGTGGTAGGTCGAAGTCCCGTCGGGATATTCGGGTCTCGCGATGGCTTCGACGCGGAGTTTTCGGTGGGCGAGTGCGCCGGTGAAGCTGCCAAAGAACGCGCCGTCGAGGCGGTTGGAGACGAAGTTATCGATGATGTTGCCATACCGGGAGAGCACGACGAGCTCGACGTTCACGTGAAGGCGCGCCGAGAGGTATTCGGCGATCGGTTCGTAGCGTTTTTTCTGGCTGAAGATGTTGCGTTCGGGGATCAGACCGATCCGAAGCGAGGGCCGAGGTTCGCTGCTTACTGGTTTGGCGGATTCCATGTCCTGGCAGCCCGTAGAGAAAAGGACGAGCGCGAAGACGGCGAACCCGAGAGCGGTGAGCCCGAGAACGGCGATCAGGATGGTTTTGTGACGAGGATTTCCCAATGAAAATCTCAAGCGGCTATTCCTCGAAGCGATTCGAAATCCCTCATGAATTCCGATCATTGGTGGTGTGCGAGGAGGTGGCGACGACGGCGCACCCGTGCATCCGACGATAGCAAGGAGCCCGCAGCAGCCGCCAGTGACCTGCCCCAGTTTGTCGTACCAATCCCTATGTTAGTGCAATCAGCAATTTCTCATCCCTCGGCCAGGGCCATTGGACCGTCTCGGGTGCCGGTGGGCGATAACCAAGCGAGCTGTGCGGCCGGAACGTATTGTACTCCCGACGCCAGGACTCGATGATGACCTGGGCTTCCCGGAGCGTGTAGAAGATCTCGCCGTTCAGCAACTCGTCCCGAAGCTTGCCGTTGAAGGATTCTACATACCCGTTCTCCCAGGGGCTGCCCGGCTCAATGAAGAGCGTCTTCACGCCCACTCGTTCCAGCCACTCCCGCACCGCCGTTGCGGTGAATTCGCTGCCGTTGTCGCTGCGCAGATAGGTCGGAACTCCCCGCTCCACAAAGAGCTCTGCCAGACGATCCAACACCTGC
>SDBV01004899.1_pt1 | contig 19027 bp, 20 predicted proteins | sample 2277081 | NCBI WGS metagenome assembly SDBV01 (sample SAMN10402039, study PRJNA504765) | marine sediment metagenome | isolation source: marine sediment core GS10_PC15, 223 cmbsf | place: Arctic Ocean: Southern Knipovich Ridge | collected 2010
TTCACCAAAGACCTTGATAGTGCCATCTATTCTTTCCCCCACTGATTTTGATAAGGCATCACCTTGCTCCTTCAGTCTCTGCTCTCTGCGAAACCTGTCCCAAAGAAAGAAGCCAACCAGAATCACCAGAAGAATGATTCTCACAATTTCCACAATTACCTCCAAATCCACCCTTTTACTTTTCTAGCAGTAAATATTTACCCCATTATACACCATAAACCGGCGACATGAGGCATCATTGAAAGACAGCCATTGCTCATCATAAGTAATATCATCTATAATCAAATTATTCGGTGCAGAAATGATTATCTTATATTTTACGTTGTTTCGCATAATTAGAAAGTTTTATCACCCCCCAGCTCCAGCATTTATTGGACGGTTTCTAGACAGCAATGCAAGGCGCTGGTTTCAACCACCGGATAAGATGATCAAGCGCAGTGGCATTAAACCGGGTATGACGGTACTTGACCTCGGCTGTGGTAGTGGTGCTTTTACCACATTCGTAGCCAGAGTCGTGGGGGAGCAGAACAAAGTCTATGCCGTTGATATCCAACCGGCAATGCTGCGGCAGCTAAAACACAAACTGGCTAAAGCAGAGAATCAGGATATAACAAATATTGAGCTGAAACAGGCAAGCGCATATGAACTGCCGTTTGAAGACAGGTCTATTGACCTCGTTTATATGGTAACTGTGCTTCCAGAAATACCTGATAGAGGTAGAGCATTGCGAGAAATAAGAAGGGTATTGAAACCGGGTGGAATCCTGGCGGTAACCGAATTTCTGCCCGACCCGGATTATCCTCTGCGCTCGACTACCCTTAAACTATGCCAGCGTGAAGGCTTTGTTCTAGACGATAATTCAGGTAATTTGTGGAACTATACCGTAAGATTTAAGAAGCCATCTTCAGGGTAACAGTCTAAAATTCTTGAAAGCAAGCTCGTATCAATAGCTATCTAATAGCTAGAAGGAAATATCGTTGCTATCACCTTTAAGACTTAAAAAGAAGCTATTTTACGGCTGGGTGGTAGTAGTAGCTTTTCTTATTATTGGCACAATTATAGTTGGAACACGCTTTTCTTTTGGTGTTTTCTTCAAATCCATTGAGAGCGAGTTCGACTTAACTAGAACCGCAACCTCTGGGGTCTTCTCTATCTCTATGATATTTGCTGGTGTATTCGCTATATTGGGTGGCTGGGCTTTAGATAGATATGGACCGAGAATTGTTATCCTCTTAATGGGCTTATTTACTGGCCTTAGCCTGTTACTAACCAGCCAGACCAACTCCTCATGGCAGCTATTCATAACTTATAGCCTGTTATTAGCTATAGGAACCGGTGCCATATATGTAGTGACAATGTCAACAGTCTCCAGATGGTTTGATAAAAAGCGGGGGTTAGCTCTGGGTATTGCTGGCTCAGGAGCCGGGCTGGGACCGTTTGTTATGGCACCGTTTGCCACCTATCTTATTTCTAGCTTCGATTGGCGTATAGCCTATATCGTGATAGGACTAATTGCCTGGTTAATCGTGATTCCTGTATCAAGGCTACTAAAGAAGGAGCCACATGAAATTGGAACTGTACCTGATGGATTAAACTCTCCTGCAAAAGATATCAACAATGAAATTGAGAGCACACAACCGATTGACTTTTCGCTGTTACAGGTACTCAAAACCAGAAATTTCTTGCTCCTTATATCTATCTGGTTATTTTATGGTTCCAGTTTGTTATTAATACTAACCCATGTTGTGCCTCATGCCACGGATATAGGTTTCTCAGCTGGAGAGGCAGCGACCATTCTCAGTCTGGTGGGCGGGACATCTATCGCGGGTAGGGTAATAATGGGTAGGGTTTCAGATAGTATCGGTAGAAAGACAACAGCGATTATCTGTTCTCTACTTCTAGCTGGAGCACTGGTATGGCTGATTTGGGCAGAGGACTTATGGATGCTTTATCTATTTGCCTTAGTTTATGGCTTCGCTCAAGGCGGTTTTGTCCCTCCTATAACTGCGATAGTTAGCGATATTTATGGACTACGCAACATTGGTAAGATATTGGGCGTGCAAGAGATTGGTTATGGGATAGGAGCGGCTATTGGCCCAGCTATAGGAGGATTCATCTTTGATATTAAGAACAGCTATTCTTTAGCTTTCTTATTAGGGGCAGGAGCTGTGTTGATAGTAACTTTGTCTGTCGCTCTAATTAGGCGAGAAGCTATAAAAACTTCTGAGAGAGGGTGCCAGTAAATACCTTATGGATAACCAGGTACTTAGAAAGTGAACATCCTGGCAGCAAGTTCGGTTATCTTCATTGCGAAGCCAGGAATAACACCCAGTAGTAATACGCCCAGACAGGAAAGAGACAGAGCCAGCTTAAGCGCTCCAGAAGAGGGCACCTTCTCTTCAGAGGCTGGTTCGCCCAGCCACATTACCTTGACCACTCGCAGATAGTAATAGGCAGATATCACGCTGTTAATTACCGCAATAACTACCAGCCACAGTAAGCCTTGTTGTACTGCTCCGCTAAAGATATAGAACTTAGCCATAAACCCGGCGGCTGGGGGCATACCAATAAGGGAAATAAGGCTTAGAGTTAGAGCTAAAGCCAGCAGCGGCGAGCGCTTGCCCATGCCAGAATAGTCATCAATCAGGTCACTATTGACCCTGTTAGAAATAGCAATAATGGCAATAAATGCTCCCAGGTTAGTTAAAGCGTAGGCGGCAAGGAAAAAGAGAACACTACTCCGCCCTACAATATCTGTAACAGGGGAAAGCCCTACCGTAGCCAATCCCACCATAAGGTAGCCTGCCTGGGCTATACTGGAGTAACCCAGCATACGCTTGATGTTAGTCTGAGGAAGGGCGGCTACATTGCCTATGGTCATACCAATAGCGGCAAGCACGGCAAAGATTAATCCCCAGTCCAGACTTAACCAACTTGGAAGCCCAAAGGCAGAGTAGAAAACCCGCAATATAATGGCAAAACCAGCCGTCTTGCTGCCTACAGAAAGATAGGCAGTAATCGGTGTTGGCGCCCCTTCATAAACATCAGGCACCCACATATGAAAGGGAACGGCCGCAATCTTAAAACCAAATCCAGCCACCAGCAACACTATGCCCAAAATAAGGGCTGGGCTGGCTAATAGAGTTTGTGGAGACATAGACTGGATAACCTGGGCAATCTCGCCCAGCTGCGTTTTACCGGTAAAACCAAAAATCAGCGCCATGCCATAGAGCAACACTGCCGAGGCTACTGCCCCCAGCAGCAGGTATTTAAGTGAGGCTTCGCTAGATTTTTTGTCTTTGAGAAAGCCAACCAGAATATATAAGGAAATGCTGGTCAGCTCTAAGGCAATATAGATAGAGATTAGCTCCGTCGTAGCTGCCATTAGCATCATGCCCAGAGCAGCTAAAAGCACCAGAGCATGGTATTCACCCCGAAAGCGAGTAAACTTGGATGTATAATCCACAGAAGCGAGAATAACCAGTGCAGCAATACCCAAAAATAGCAGCTTAAAGAACAGGGCAAAGCTATCCACAGCCAGCATATTATTAAAGATAGCCTGAGAACTGCCTCCCCACATAGCTATGGTGAAGCCCGCAGACACTGCCAGTCCAGCCAAGCTAACCACTACTAATATCCCCTTACGCTCAATAACGAGGTCTAGCAAGACCACTATTATGGCAAAAGCAGCTAGGCTCAATTCTGGCGCAAATAGCTCAAGATTCAAAATATGCTCCTTTACCCGCCTAAGAAGCCCACTATGGGCAAAATACCAAGCTTAATAACATCAGTTAAAATCGCTGGATAGATGCCGATCAGCATAATCACAGCGACGAAAGTAAACATATACATTTTTTCCATAATACTGGCATCCTTCACTCCGTTAAATTGCTCTAATACCGGTCCATAGAAAACCCGCTGCAACATCCACAAAATGTAGCCAGCGGTGATAACCACCCCCAGAACAGCGAGGATGGTGTAAACCTGAATCCCGGCAACAGTAATACTGGAAAAGCTACCCACAAAAACCAGAAACTCGGCAGCAAAGCCACTGGTAGTCGGTAGGCCCAAAGAAGCCAAACCGCCTATAGAAAAGATAACGGCGACAATTGGTATCTGCCGTGCCAGACCGCCAAGCTTCCTGAGGTCGCGCTCCCCAGTTTTGTGCATCACCAAACCCGCCATGGCAAACAGGAGACCGGTAATAACACCGTGACTAACCATCTGCAAGGTAGCTCCAATCAGGCTAACTTGACTCAGGGCAAATACACCCAGTAAAACATACCCCATATGACTGATACTACTATATGCAATCATCCGCTTCAGGTCGGTCTGCCTCAAGGTTACTGCCGCTCCATAAAGCACACTAACTACAGCTAATGCTACCAAAATAGGGGCATAAGTCTTGGCAACCTGTGGGAAGAAGGTTACAACCAGGCGAATCATTCCATAGCCACCCATCTTTAGTAGTGCCCCAGCCAGCACGACACTGACTGCGGTCGGAGCATCGGTATGAGCATCAGGTAGCCAGGTATGAAACGGGAAAACAGGTAGTTTGACAGCAAAGCCAACGAGTAGCAGAAAGAAAATAGCCACCGCCGGAATAGCTGCGGTAGACGAGGTTATATCTACCATACTGAGGCTACCAGTAGTGAAGTACACGCTAAGAATGCCAGCCAGCATCATAGCACTGCCAAACAAAGTATAAACTACGTACTTTATTGCCGAATATTCTTTTCTGCCTGTCCCCCAAATAGAGATTAAGAAATACATCGGAATAACCTCTATCTCCCAGAAGAGGAAGAACAAGAGAAGGTCTAAAGAGCTAAAGACCCCCAGAATACTTGTCTCCAGAAGTAAAAGCCAGGCAAAATACTCACGGGGTCTGAGGTTAATCTTCCATGAGATGAGAACCGCCAGAAAGCCAATGAAGGTCATCAGTAGTACTAAAGGTAAACTTAGACCGTCAACACCCACATGATAATTAGCATTAATTGCTGAAATCCAGGACAATTTTTCCTCAAACTGGATTACCCCCGCCATTCCCGGTGACCGGTCAAAAATGGCAAAGACATAGATGGATAGAGCCAGCGGAACAAAGGTAAAGATAGCCGCGAGGCGCTTAATCACCCGGGACGATAAACCGGGTATGAAGGCAATCAAAATCGCCCCCACTACCGGGAGAAAAATTATAGTTGACAGATAATTAAAGTCCAACTATGCTAGCTCCTTTTCATCCCAAGAAATACAGTACGAGAACAATCGCCACAATACCTATCCCAATAAACAACCCATATAGTTGCAATTGCCCTGTCTGCACCTTCCTGATAGCTCTACCCCCACCCATAACTACCTTAGTTACCCCATTTACTGCCCCATCAACACCGCTACTATCAAATACTTGAAAACCAGCGAACAGCCCTTTAAGTAGAACTATTTTTATGATGACATTTTCATAAAACTCATCTAACCAGTATTTCCGATAGAACAGAGTATATAGTGGTTTGAACAGGCTACCGATTCGTTCTGCGGAAAGCCATTTAGCACTGTATATAGCATATGCTAGAAGAATGCCCAGACCAGCCGATATCAGTGATATCCAGGGTAATGGGTGTGTCAAAATTCCAAAAAAGCCTTCAACAAAGCTGTACGTCTCACCATGCCCCATAAAGGCACCGAACTGTCCGGTAACATTCCACAAACCAGAAACCACCGCCAAAACAGCCAGAATTACCATAGGCATAACCATTACCGATGGTGATTCATGAAGATGACCGCCATGGGCTTCTGAACTACCGCCCCGATACTCACCACCAAAGGTCATAAATACCACCCGGAACATATAGAAGGCGGTCATAAATACCGTTATCATTGCCAAATAAAACAAGATGCGCTGGCTATCCCAAGAACTGACTAGAATCTCGTCCTTGCTCCAAAACCCGGAAAGGGGCCAGATACCGGCAATACTCAGTGAAGCAATAAGGAAAGTAGCATAAGTCCACGGCATCACTTTACGTAGTCCACCCATCTCACGCATATCAAAAGTCCCGGTGGCATGATTGACACTACCCGCTCCGAGAAACAGCAATGCCTTAAAGAAGGCATGATTAAAGAGGTGGAAGATACCAATAGCTATGCCACCAGTCCCCAGTCCCAGCATCATATAGCCAAGCTGGCTGATAGTAGAATAAGCTAGAACTCGCTTAATATCAGTCATCACCAGACCAATTGTAGCGGCAAATATAGCTGTAATACCGCCAATAATAGCCACCGTGGTCAATGCTTCTGTTGAATGCTCAAAGAGGGGAAAGGTGCGGGCAACCAGAAAGACGCCTGCCGCTACCATGGTGGCAGCATGAATAAGAGCACTAACTGGAGTCGGGCCCTCCATGGCATCAGGCAGCCACACATGGAGGGGAAATTGGGCTGACTTACCGGCAGCTCCAGCAAAGATGCCAATAGCTGCCCAGGTAAGGGTTGCGCCAGCCAGAACCCCAACTATAGCCAAACTCTGGAGTTCGGCGATATCAAAGGTACCCGTTTTGGAATAAAGCAGTAATATTGCAGCTAAAAAGCCAAAGTCACCCAGCCGGGTAACGATAAAAGCTTTCTTGGCAGCATTAGCTGCTGCTGGGCGATGAAACCAAAAACCAATGAGAAGATAGGAGCAAAGGCCAACCAGCTCCCAGAATACGAACATGAAAAGTAGATTATCAGCCAGAACCAAACCCAGCATTGAGGCAATAAACAGGGACATCCAGCCAAAATAGCGGTGATAACCCGGGTCTTTGTGCATATAACCCTGAGAGTAAATTTGCACCATCAGACTGACTATGATAACTACCAGCAGCATTACCGCCGTCAGTGAATCCATTATCAGCCCGAGATGAATAGTAACCCCACCCTCAATCACCACCCAGCTAATATCGGGTATTGACAGCTCATGACCTGGTGCTGCCATTACTGCCGTTAGTGCCCAAATGGATAGAGATAAGGAACCCAAAAGAGCAGCAATGGTGATATAACCAGCAACCCTGGATTCCCGCTTCACAAAGGGTCTAATAAAAAATGATATTATTATGAACGAGAAAAGCGGAAGTAGAAATATTAACCAGATAAACTGATGTGGCATCAGAGCTTCCTTAACACTTCTTCGACAACATGTTTTCTATCTTCAGGCACTAGAATACGATATGTAGCTAATTCCTGATCCATAGGCTCACCCGAAGCGGGCAGAATGCGGGTAGGAATTCCTTCGTCTTCAAAGAGTTCCTTCCACTTCTTAGCCCTCGCCAGGCTTTGTTCTTTTTTAATTTCCACCCACATCTTAAACTACCTTTTCATTAAATCAATTTTGGTGGCGTCTACAGTCTCACGGGTACGGTAGATAGCCATTATTATCGCCAAGCCAACGGCTGCTTCAGCGGCAGCCACTACTATAATGAAAATAGTGAAAACCTGCCCGGTTAATAGTAGCGGCACAATATACCGCGAGAAAGCAACCATGGTAATATTCACCGCATTGAGCATAAGCTCAATAGACATCAGGATAACTATGGCATTACGTTTAGCCAGCGCCCCATACAGCCCGATGGAGAAGAGGATGGCTGACAGTATAAGATAATGCTCTAAGCCTATTGACATATTAGTTACTTCTCCCTGGTTAAAACGATAGCCCCTAAAATGGCGGCTAGTAATAGGATAGCGGCAATCTCTACGGCTAAGATAAAACCGTCTTTAGCAAAAAGCTTGACAGCAAGAGCCGCGGTAGTAGGCTCCACGGGTGGTACGCTGGATATCTGCCACGGAGTATTAAACATAGCGAAGCTCACTACCCCTAAAAATAAAATAGCCACCAAAAAGGCTGGAATTCGTAGTTTATTGGAAAGACTTCCCCGTTGAACCCCCCTGGTCAGCATAATAGCCAGAATAATTAATACCGATATGGCACCAACATAAATCAGAACCTGAACGACAGCCAGGAAATCAGCACTGAGAGTAACATAGATCCCAGCCACAGCCAAAAAGCACAGGACTAAACAGAGCGCCACTCGGAAAATATCACGAAGAAGCACTACGGCTAAAGCGGCTACTATAACTACTATAGCTAATACCCAAAAGGCAATCTCAAGCCCCATCACTTTTTCACCCTATCCCGGTCAAGAAGCAAAGTCTGCTGAGGCAAAGTTACCTCAATTTTAGGTCGAGCATAACCACTGGATTGCTTCTCATCCGACAATAGTAAATCCTCCTTATTAAATACCAGTTCCTGGCGCCGATATTTAGCCCTCTCATAAGCATAAGCCATAAACAAAGCATAATGAGGACAAGATTCAACGCATAAACCACAAAATATACAGTACCCCATATCTACCTCAAACTTATCAACTACAAAGGTGAGGTCACACCTGAGACACCGTTCCGCCTCTTTAACTGCTGTCTCTTCGCTCAGTCCAAGCTCTACCTCAGTGAAGTTTTTAATTCGTTCCCCAGGCAAGGGCGCGGGAGGTCGTACTCGTTCCCATTTCGCAACCTCAGTTTGAGGAAGCATTTTCTCTTCAGGTGGTGCCAGTGTTTCATCGATTATCCCTTCACCACCAAGGTATTTGTCTATAGAGATGGCAGCCTGTCTTCCACCAGCAATCGCCTTGACAACTGAGGCAGTTCCTGACACTACATCACCAGCGGCGAAAACACCTTCTTTACCAGTAACCATCGTAGCCGAATCAACCTCTATAGTACGCCGCCTGACGGTCTTAATATCACTAACTCCTTCAATCATAACAAGCTCAGGTACCTGACCAACAGCAAAGATAATCGTATCTGCTGGTAAAATATGCTCCGAATCTTTAATAGTATCAAGTTTAAGCTTACCTTCTTTATCAAAACCAAAAGAGCGCACATCAAGGCATTCAATACCACTAACATGCCCATCATCACCCACAATCTTGGTGAAGGTGTGTGAAGGGTGAATGATTATGCCCTCTTCCTCACCCTCCATAATCTCGTCAGGGGTAGACAACATTTTATCTCTGGCTTCAAGGCAGGCTACAGCAACATTAGTAGCTCCCAACCTTAGTGCCGTACGAGCACAATCAAAGGCAACATTACCACCCCCCAACACCACAACCCTTTTTCCCATTTTGACTTCTTTACCCAGGCGCACATCCCTTAATAATGTGGCATTGATTATCACCCCTTCAAGGTCAGCCCCGGGGAGGGGTAGTTTTATGCCCTGGTGGGCACCAAAAGCTAACAAAACGGCATCAAATCCTTGCTCCAGCAGTTTATCCAGTGATTCAATCCTACTATTTGTTTTAATCTCAACACCAACAGCTTTGATTTCTTCAATCTCAGCAGCAAGCGCCTCTGTAGGCAACCGATATTCAGGGATACCATATCGCATCATACCCCCTGGTTCGGGTAATGCTTCAAAGACAGTCGCCGAATGACCGAGCTTAGCCAGGTAATAGGCTGTGGTTAGCCCCCCTGGTCCCGCGCCGACAATAGCCACTCGCTTACCAGTACTCGGGGCAATCTTGGAATTTATTTTCCATAGTCCGGTATCATGCTCAATGGCAAATCGCTTAAGCACTCTGATAGAGACAGCGTCATCATAATTAGCTCGTACGCATTCAGTCTCGCACGGATGATTGCAAATTCGACCGCAAACCACCGGGAAGGGTATCTTCTCCCGAATTACAGCTACTGCTGCAGCAGGCTTACCCTCAGCGATAAAGCGATTATAAGCAGGTACATTGATACCGGCAGGGCAAGCCTGGGCACATGGTGCCGTGACCATACCATCCTCAACGGTTCTAATGTGAATAACGCCCTGGGGACAGCTTTTAGCACAGGTATAACAACCGCAGCACCGTTCCTCGTCCCAAATAAGCTCATTGCCGCGTATTCGACGAGAAACGGTAAGTCTCTCCTCCGGATATTGCGTGGTAATCGGCTTACGAAATAGATGGCTAATGGTAACAGACATACCTTTGGCCATACCAGTACCATACCGTTCAAACCTCAACTTTGCCCCCTCCTAACTTAAAGAGTTTAGACCACAGCAGTATTAGTATTGCCATTATGGTAATGTTAACCGGTATAATTACCAACGGTAGAGCCTCTGGCCAAGTTAGCACTTCTATACCGGTAATAATCAGGTTAATCAGGGCTAGAGGAAGGAGGAACTTCCATGCCAGGCCCATTAATTGGTCTATTCTAACCCGTGGGAAGGTCGTCCGTGTCCAGATCATAACAAAGAATACCGCCACAATCTTAAGCAGAAACCATAGCCATGGTGGTAACACTGGTCCCCTCCAGCCACCAAGAAAGAGAGTGGCAATTATGGCCGAAATAGCCAGAGCTTCGGCATATTCCACCAGGTAGAACAGGGCGAATTTCATTCCTGAGTATTCAGTATGAAAGCCGGCGACAAGCTCAGAATCTGCCTCCATAAGATCAAACGGACTGCGATTAATCTCAGCACAGCCACCAATGAAAAAGAGAAGAAAACCCAGCGGCTGTAACAAAATGAACGGAATATCCTGAGCCAGTACAATCTCGTTCAGGGATAGCGAGCCAGCTATCAGAACCACACCGGCAATAGCCAGCACCACTGGAATCTCATAGCTCACCACTGCCGCTACCTGACGCATGGCAGCCAGGAGGGAGTATTTGTTATTCGAACCCCACCCAGCCATAAATATCCCTACTGTTGTCACCGAGCTAATGGCCACCACATAAAGAATACCAATATTCAGGTCAGCCAATAATGCCCCGTTTTGAAAGGGCACCACGGCAAAAATCATTAGCACCGGCGAAAAGGCAACAACAGGTGCCAGCCAGTGAACTATCTTATCCGCTTTATCTGGAACAATATCCTCTTTAAGCAACACCTTAATCGCATCAGCCACTGGCTGAAGCAGACCAAAAGGACCGGCCCGGTTAGGGCCAAGACGGGCTTGCATACGCCCCATGCCCCTTCGCTCAAGCCAGATAAAGCCCATCACTAGCGTCATAACGAAAGCGATGATGATAACAGTAAACAGTACCCAGTGCCACCAGAACCCACCCGGCCAGTCCGGGGGCAAGGTTTGCCAGTAATACCCTAAGCTAAGACTGGGATTCAAAATAATCAACTATCTATCCACCTCACCCACCGTAATATCAATGCTGCCAAAGATGATGATAGCATCCTGTATCTTCCAGCCGATTATCATCTCACGGAGAGCAGTCAAATTTATCAAGCTTGGTGGCCGGATATGGCAACGGTAGGGAGCAATAGAGTTATCCGATACCAGATAGAATCCAAGCTCACCCTTAGGCGCCTCGATATGGGCATAGGCTTCTCCCACCGGCGGGCGAATCAGGCGTGGCACCTCACTTCTCACTGCACCCGTGGGTATTTGCTCCATTGCCTGCTTGATAATGATCAGGCTTTGCCGCATCTCCTCTATTCTTATCAGGTAACGGTCATAACAGTCACCAGCGCTACCGGTAGGAATATCAAACTCAAAACGGTCATAAATTGAGTACGGGTCTGCCTTGCGTATATCCCATTTAACACCGCTGGCACGAAGCACCGGACCGCTAACACAACAATTTATTGCCGTTTCTTTGGTTAGAATACCGACGCCCTTAGCTCGGGCTAGCAGTATCTCGTTCTCCTTGATAAGCCGGTCGTATTCATCGATAAAGTGGGGCATCTGCTGGATGAATTTACGCAGTGCTGGCAGAAACTCCTCGGGAATATCCTGGCTGACACCGCCAATCCGCATGTAGTTATAGAGTAGTCGCTGGCCACTGACCATCTCAAAGAGGTCTACAATCTTCTCCCTTTCCCGAAACATGTACAGGAAGGGGGTGAAAAAAGCGCCACATTCATTCAAAAAGGCACCAATGGCTATAAGGTAAGCAGCAATGCGCTGCAGTTCAGCCATAATGACCCGCAGGTATTCAGCCCGTTCCGGGACCTGTATTCCCGCCAGCTTCTCTACGGCTAAGACATAAGCCAGGTTATTGCTCATTGAGGCTATATAATCCAGCCGGTCGGTCAGGGGAATAATTCCGGTATAGGTTCGCTCCTCAGCCAGCTTCTCAATGCCGCGGTGCAGATAGCCAAAGACCGGCTCTATATCAAGAACCACTTCACCATCAAGGGTTGCCCTCATGCGAAACACTCCATGAGTGCTCGGATGTACCGGCCCTATATTAAGAACGAAAGGCTCAGTTTTAATTGCCATCACAAATAATCCCTGCGCAACGGGTGTCCCTCAAAACCTTCCCAGAGAAAGATACGTTTCAAATTTGGGTGTCCCTGAAAACTTATACCCATAAGGTCATAAATTTCCCGCTCCTGAAAATCGGCTCCTCGCCACAGTTTGACGATCGATGGGATAGCCGGATTATCCCGGTCATAACACCGGGTCTTTAATACCAGGCTATGGTTATGCGTCATTGATGTAATCTGATAAACTACCTCAAAGTAGTCATAATAATCCACAGCCGTAATATAGTTAAGGTAATCAAAGTCAAACTCCGGGCTGCTCTTGAGATATTCAGCTACGTCAAAAATGGATTCGCTCTTGACTAAAATAAATCCGTTACTCGCCTCAGAAATAGCTTCAGGGAAATGCTTTATTATCTGCTTAGCAACTTCGCTACCTAATAGAGAAACCGTCATTAATCCTTCCCTGATGGTGATTGCGCCCGCAGCTTTTTTTACCTGTTAGTAGCCGGGGCAATTCTATATCGGTATGTCTCTTTGATATCTTATGGTGCAGCATCTGTATCCCGTAAATCAAGGCTTCTGGACGCGGCGGGCATCCGGGTATATAGACATCAACCGGAATTATACGGTTATATCCCGGGACCACATTGTAAGATGAACGAAAAATACCGCCACTGATACCGCAAGCACCCATAGCAATTACCCATTTCGGCTCAGCCATCTGCTCATAAATTCGTTTCACCTGAGGTGCCATCTTCCAGGTTAAGGTTCCAGCGGTAATCAGCAAGTCAGCCTGGCGGGGTGAGGCACGCAGGATTTCCATACCAAAGCGGGAGAGGTCGAAGCGTGAGGCGTTGGCAGCAATCAGTTCAAAGGCACAACAGGCTGGGAAACAAATCGCTGGCCACAGCGAAGAGCGTCGCGCCCAGTTAAGTACCGCATCAAGTGAAGTCAACAAGATATTGCGCTGTATTTCTTCGTCCAACCACCTATCAGGGTCGGCAATAGTCTGCTGACTACGCTCTTTCAGTGCCTCAATAGCCTCACCTTCTGTTTTATCTAACTCCATGTCAGGATAGATATATCTTTTAGTTATATTATCTACTTCCATTCCAGAACCTTCTTTCTCCAAGCATAGATATACCCAACGGTAACAATAGAAATTAAAATAAGTGCCCCGATGAGGCCAAAATAACCTAGCTCTCTGAGGTTAACCGCCCAGGGATACAGGAAAACAACCATGACATCAAGAACCAGAAATACGAGGGCATAAAAATAATAGCGGAAATTAAATTGAACCCATGTCTTACCAATGGTCTCCATGCCACATTCAAAGGGAGAATTCTTGGTAGGATTGGGCTTATGAGGAACAATTTTAAGAAATCTAAGGATGATGGGGATGAGAAGGGTGGTAATAGTGAAAAGGATAGCGACTACAAGAAATAATCCAATATAACCATAGTTTGCTAGCAACTGCTATCCCCCTATGTCACAATATCAGGTGTACGTACTATATCACACCTGTTTTTACCAAGACAATATCATAATTGCTGAATTTTGACTTTGTTCCAACGGCCCAAGTGTTATAGTAAGTATAATCCGGAAACCGTCCCCCCCAGTCTATCAGATAACAAACAGGGACGTCAATATAATAATGTAATATTTTAAGGTTACTTGACGAAAAACCAGCTATAATTGTAATATAGTGGTAGCCATTTAAAAATGCGAGTTATTGCTGGTAAAGCAAAGGGACATCGGCTTAAAGTAGCCAAGAGAACTGTTACCCGTCCAGCAACAGATTTAGTTCGAGGAGCAATTTTTTCTATTTTAGAGACTACTACTAGTAACTGGGACCATGTTCTTGATTTGTTTGCCGGCAGTGGAGCCTTAGGCATTGAAGCATTATCTAGTGGTGCTGAATGGGTTGACTTTGTTGACCGCGAGCCACGTTGTTGTGATATAATAAAGCAAAACTTGGAAAAGACAAAGCTTGCCGGGCAAGCTCATGTTTATTGCTGTAGCGTAGCCAAAGCAATCTCTTTTCTTGATAAGGAATATAGTATTATACTAATGGACCCACCTTATTCTAATTCGTCTATAGGCAACCTTGTGACGCAACTAGCAATGTCTAAACTTGTCGGGGCAGACTCAACTGTAGTAGTGACCCACTCTCCTCACTTTCCTTTAAATTCGACCTACGCCACTTTAAATCTTATTAAAGAGCGCCGTCACGGTGATAGTTGTATTGCACTATACCAGAAGGGGGACAAGTCTTGACTATTGTTATCTACCCAGGGAGCTTCGACCCGATTACCAACGGGCATCTTGATATTATCACCAGGGCGGCATATCTTTTTGACAAGCTAATCATTGGGGTTTATGATAGCCCGTCAAAGGGTATCCTATTTACTACTGAGGAAAGAGTAGCTTTAGTAAAAAAAACAATAACTAATCTACCTAATATTGAAGTAGAATCTTATAACGACCTGACCATTGACTTTGCCAAGAGGGTAAAGGCAAAAGCTATAGTGCGTGGACTGAGAATGAGCGCTGACTTCGAGCGAGAATTTGATATGGCAATGCTAAATAAAAAGATGTTTCCTAAACTTGAGCTTGTTTGTTTAATGTCAAACGTAGAATTTCAGTTCCTTAGCTCTAGCCTGCTCAAAGAAGCCGCCAGTCTGGGGGGTAAAATTGATGACCTTGTCCCCAAACATGTGGCTGCCGCCCTGAGAAAGAAGTTCCAGCGCAAAACATAAATCTATTCATTAAGGAATAAAGTTAGGAGGTATTTGTATGGCATACAAAATTACCGACGAGTGTATTAGCTGTGGCGCCTGTGAACCGGAGTGCCCAAATAGTGCAATCAGTGAGGGGGAAACAATCTATGTAATTGATCCCGAAAAATGCACTGAGTGCGTTGGTTCTCATGAATCTCAGCAGTGTGTTGAGACCTGCCCGGTTGATGCCTGCGTCCCTGACCCAGACTGTGTGGAAGGCCGGGAGCAACTACTTGAAAAGTGGCGTAAGCTCCACCCTGGTGAAACACCAACAGTTACCTAAAGCCACTCAGCCTAAATATCAGCCGTTATATATTTAAGACAGTAGTACGGACTGTCCTTTGTGGTAGTTTTATTTTATATAAGGACTATCTAAAGATTTTTATCCGTTGGCTCTCAGTATAGTCATAAAATCCCTTACCTGTCTTCTCTTCCATGTCTCCAATTAATAACTTCCAGGTGAGCAGCAGACAGGGTCTATATGAGTCACCCAATTCTTTTCTTAAATAGTTAAAATATGTGTTTTAGTTGATAGGTCTCTGATAACTAACTAGGTCTCGTCTCTTTACATTCCTCGCATCATCGGTAATGTAAAGCATCAATCGGATTTAGCCGGGCGGCTCTCATTGCCGGATATATACCCGAGACAAGCCCGATAATTACCGATACTGAAATAACCAGAATCACAATGTCCAGTGACACTACAGTTTGAATTGTAATCCCACCCACATCTATAAGAGAAATTATCTTTGACAACAACCATCCCCCGATTACCCCAATGCCACCGCCAACTAAACTCAACATAGCGGCTTCTAACAAAAATTGAACTAGAATATCCCTCCGTTTAGCACCAACTGCCTTACGAATGCCTATCTCCCTGGTTCGCTCAGTTACCGAAACCAGCGTGATGTTCATAATGCCGATACCGCCGACTAGCAGGGAGATGCTGGCAATTGCTCCCAGAAATATGGTAAATACACCGGTTACATCACTTAATATCCCGGCTATCTGCTCCTGACTGACAACAGCAAAATCCTCCTTTTCATCTTCGGCTAACCGGTGACGACTCCTTAAGACAGTTTCAATATCCTCCGCTACCACATCCATCAATTCAGCACTGGCTACCTGAACCGATATTGACTGAACCGCATCTTCACCACTGGCAGTGCGCTGGGTAAATAGCTTGGTCTGAAAGGTAGTGATTGGTGTCACCGTTACATTATCAAAGCTAAACCCCATAATCGCCCCACCCTTAGACTCGAGAACGCCGATGACCGTAAAGCGTTGCCCTTTCACCTTGACCCTCTGCCCGATAGGATCATCGGAACCGAACAGGTCTTCTGCCACTTCACTCCCCAATACTATCACCATATCCCTTGAGGCTACATTTCTATCCGAAATAAATTGGCCTGAGGCTATAGAATAATTCATTAACTGTTGATATTCAGGAGTAGACCCGTGGACTCTAGCCGTTTTACTCTCAACACCAGCGGTTACTTCAACGAAGTTTTCATTCACCGGGGCTATCGCTATCACCGAGGGGATACGCTCCAAAGCCTCAGCATCCTCCAGGGTAAGACTAGGAGAAGCGAACATCGGTGATAATGCAGCTCCTCCCCCCGCCTCAGGTGAGCGAGGTACCACATTGAGTACATTAGTGCCCAATTCTTCAAAGGTAGCGGTAATCATTTCTTGTGCCCCTCTGCCTACCGACATCAGGGTGATTACCGCCCCGACCCCAATTATGATGCCAAGCATGGTTAGCGAGGAGCGTAACTTATTAGCAAATAGTGACCTTGTTGTAATTACTAAAGAGTCTATAAACTTCACTAGCTGACAATCTCCCCGTCCTGAAGACGAATAACACGCTGGGTCTGTGATGCTACATCCGCCTCATGGGTAACTATAATTACAGTGATACCTTCTTGGTTAAGCCGACGAAAAATAGAAATAATCTCAGCAGTAGAGGCGCTATCGAGATTACCGGTAGGCTCATCAGCCAGAATGAGGGCAGGATTATTGACCAACGCCCGGGCGATAGCCACCCGCTGCTGCTCACCACCCGATAGCTCGGTGGGTCTATGCTTAGCCCTCGGCGCCAAGCCTACCCGTTCCAGTGCCTCCAATGCCCGCTTACTCTTATTACGAATACCGCCATAGATAAGAGGAAGCTCTACATTAGCCAAGGCACTGGAACGGGACAAGAGGTTATACTCCTGAAAGACAAAACCAAATTCTCTATTTCTCATCTCGGCAAGCTTATTATCACTAAGCCGGCTAACATCAGTCCCGCCAAATAAGTACCTGCCTGAAGTAGGTCTATCCAGGCAGCCAATTACATTTAGCAGGGTAGACTTACCTGAACCCGAGGCTCCAACAATAGAAACCATCTCCCCTTCTTTAATGGAGAGAGATAACCCCTTAAGGGCGTAAACCTCCACCTTCCCCATTCGGTAAATCTTAGTAATGTTCTCTAGTTCAATCATGTCCCTAAATCCATTAAGATTTATCCACCAAAAAGACCCCCTCCCTGGCGGGACGAGCTTGTCTTGCCTCGAATCTCTATCACCACTGTTTCACCCTCACTAAGCCCACCGGCAATCTCAGTCTCAAAGCCATCGCTTATACCTGTTACTACCGGTCTTTCCTGAATCTGCTCACCAACCATAATCTTAACTATTGGGTTACCTTGGCTATCTTGTGTGATAGCCCGACTGGGCACCAGTAATACATTGATTCGTTCACTAATAACGATATCAGCCGTGGCACTCATACCAACTCTAAGGGCAGAATCCTCAGGAATATCAAAGTTAATAATAACATCATATATTATCAAACCCGCATCAACCAAAGGCACTGGGTTAATAGAGTTAACCTTACCCTCAAGCAGGAGGTCAGGCAAGGCGTCGATACTAATAATGACTCTTTGATTCAGCTTCACGCTTGGAATATCAATCTCATCAACCCCTACCTTCAATTCCATACTGCCGAGGTCAATTAGGTGAACGATTGGTTTAGCGGCAAGAACGGTGTCCCCTTCATCAACATCTACACTAACTACTATTCCATCAAATGGGGCAGTAATAGTTACCTTGTCCAATTGCCTCTGTGCCTCCTCCACAGCTTGCCCAGCCGCCTCAAGTTGCGACTCAGCTAATTCAAGTTGCGACTCGGCTAATATAAGTTGCCAATTAACCGCCTCAAACTGCAAATTAGCTGCCTCAAACTGCAAATTAGCTGCCTCAAGCTGCAAATTAGCTACCTCAAGGTGCGACTCAGCTAATTCAACCTGTGACTCAGCTGTTTTTACCTTCTCGCTAGATTTATCCAGCCATTTCTTCAGAAAGTCCAGATAATCTTCAGCATCATCCCGGTTATCTTCAGCTGCATCCAGAGCTATCTGTGCCTGAATCTGAGCCGCCTGTGCCTGTGCCAGAGCCGCCTGTGCCCGCGCTAAAGCTGCCTGTAATTCTGTCTGAGCTATCTGTGCCTGGGTCAGAGTTATCTGTACCTGGTTTTGGGCTACCTGTGCCTGAGTTAAAGCCAGTTCTAAAGGAGCCGTCTCAAGCTTGGCTAACACCTCACCTTTAGTGACTTCATCACCCTCGGTAACAGATATTTTATCTACCATGCCACCGATACCAAAGGTTAACTTAGCCTCATTAGCCACCTGCATGTTACCACTACCACTGATACTAATAGTTAAATTACCCTGCACCACCTCAACTAACTGCAAACTAGTTTCCTCCTGGCTACCATTGCCAAAGGGATTACAAGCCATAGACCCAACTAAAACCAGAGATAGTATTAAAACAGCTATAATTCGCCAAATTTTCATCTAATCAGTCCTTTTCTTTTTCGCAGCTGTTTTTGGTGACCGGTAATCCTTTACCAGCTTATCAAAGCTAGCCAACCGTTCACTCACCATACCTAACATTTGTTCGACGGCATCAACTTTAAGTAGCAATACTCCACGTCCATGGAAGGTCTTGAAAACTAAAAGAGTATCTCCCGC
>SDBV01004900.1_pt1 | contig 19027 bp, 12 predicted proteins | sample 2277081 | NCBI WGS metagenome assembly SDBV01 (sample SAMN10402039, study PRJNA504765) | marine sediment metagenome | isolation source: marine sediment core GS10_PC15, 223 cmbsf | place: Arctic Ocean: Southern Knipovich Ridge | collected 2010
CCCGGTGCTTTTGCCCAAATCATTACAAATCTGACATTAAATTCAATCAAGCATGGCTTTAGGGAAAGAGACAAAGGTCACATTACAATCACAGCAACAACTAAATGTCATTCTGAACGAAGTCCAGCACATAATTTATGTGCTGGACGAAGTGAAGAATCTTCTCATTTGCTTCTACAATACAAAGATAATGGCACAGGCATCTCCAAAGAAAACCTCCCCAAAATATTTGACCCGTTCTTTACAACCAACAAACAAATCGGGACAGGACTTGGGTTACATATTGTTTATAATCTTGTTACACAGAAATTAAAAGGAACGGTAAGTTGTGAGAGTGAAGAAGGGAAAGGGGTTTTGTTTACTATTAGTATTCCAATAACATAGAAGTAATTCGGTAAAATTGCAAATTGAATTGTACAACGACTTTCCTAAGTCGTTGGCGACTCGGAGAGTCGCTATACATTTAATTTTACAAATTCATTTACGGCGTTTATATTCATTTTTACTCTTATTTTTCTTTGCGTTCTTTGCGTCTTTGCGAGATAAATTTTTGCGAGATAAATTTTGCGAGAAATTCTTATTGCGACTTGCTAGTTTTAGGAATTATCTCATAAATCACTTCCTGAATTTTAGAACGCACATTTAATTCAATAAATTTCTTGTTTTTCTGGACAGGATGTATTCTGTTTGATAAGAAGATATATACAATTTGCTCTTCAGGGTCTGCCCATGCAATTGCTCCTGTAAAACCCGTATGTCCAAAGCTTTTCTCAGAAACACACTGGCAGGTTGGTCCGGGTTTTGAATAATTCATTTCCGGCTTATCAAATCCTATTCCTCGCCTGTTTCCCTTGTCACAAAACGGACAGGAAGTAAATAATTCAATTGTTTCGGGCTTAAAATATCTTTTACCGCCATACTCTCCTTTTTGCAAGAACATTTGGAGCATCTTGGCAAGGTCGTTGGCGTTGGAAAACACTCCTGCATGTCCGCAAATTCCTCCAAGCATTGCTGTGCCGGGGTCGTGAACATAACCCTGTAATAATTGCTTGCGAAATTTACGGTCGTTTTCTGTTGGCACAATTCTTTTTTTATTAAATTTTTGAAGTGGTAAATACCCCATTGTTGTAGCACCTAATGGCTTATAAAAATTCTTTTCTACATACTCATTAAACGGCTCATTTGTAATATTCTCAATAATCTGATATATAAGATAATAACCCAGATCGCTGTATTTATATTCCTTTTTATCACGTAGTTCCGAGTTTATTATCATTGTATATATTGAATCTCTATATTCGCAATCTATATATAAATTATTTGCCACCTGTACTGAATATTTATCCGAATACGAATTTCTGTAAATCCTTGCCCTTATGCTATCTTCATTTATGGTTTTTAAATAAAATGGTATCCAGGGTTTTAAACGTGCCTGATGAGTCAGAACATCTTTTATAACTATATCTTTTTTATCAGTGGTATCAAGGTAATTTAAATAATCAGATAATTTTTTATCAATGTCAAATTTCCCTTGTTCATATAATTTCATTATTGAAGCAGTAGTTGCAGATATTTTTGTAATGGATGCTAAATCATAAATATCAGAGTTTTTTACAGGGATTTTTTTTGAATAAGTATGATAACCAAAAGATTTATGATAAAAAACCACACCGTTTTTTGCAATTAGAATTTGGCATCCGGGAGTAGCTTTTTTATCAATAGCATTTAATGCAATGGAATCAATCTTTTTAAGCTTTTTAGAATCTATCCCCAATTCTTCTGGAATAGAATATTTTAGATTTATAGTTTGAGCAATAATTATCCCCGAACCTGCAGGATATTTTTTTGAAGCGGTTACAGGCAATTTGCCTTTTGCCGGGATTCCGCCAAACAATAATTGAGCTGATAAACTTTGCGAGATTTCAGTATCTTCATAAGACATAAGTAATGCCTGAACCTGTTTAAGATTCTTAAATTTATCTACACTATATGGATTAGCAAAAATATCTAAAACTACTGCTGTTTTTTTAGATATCTTGCTAACAAACTCAGTTGTCTGTTGAGAAATTCCATAATTTCTGTAAGGCAGTCTGCTTGTATTATGTATTCCAATGATTACAACATTGTATTGCGAAAGACTATCAATTAATGCATCAAACTTAGCAGCCGGTGCATTTTTTTTAATAGTGAAATGTTTTACATCAGTATATAAGCTTAAATAGCTTTGAAATGTGTTTGTTTTGATTTCCCCGACAGCAACAGATGCAATTTTCAGGGTATCAAGGCATTTGAAAGGGATTAAATTATGCTCATTTTTCAGTAATGTTAGTGATGACTCAACCAACCTTCTTTTTAAAAATTCTGATTTTGGTAAGTTTAAATCTTCATAAAGACGAGCAAGTTTTACAGGTTTATGATTATTTAATCCTACCCAGTGCTTTAGAGAAAGTATTTTTTTACATCTTTGAGCAATTTCTTCCTGAGAAATATCCTTTCGTTTAATTGCTTTTTTAATTTGTTTAATAGCTTTAGGAACATCTTCGGAAAATAACAACACATCATTACCAGCTATTAACGCTTTGGCGTCAACAACTCCGGGTTTGTAATATTCACTTACCCCTTTCATATTTAAGGCATCAGTAAAAATCAGCCCTTTAAAGCCAAGTTCATTTTTTAATAAGCCGGTAACGACTTTTTTTGATAAGCTTACCGCAGTATTCTTTTCAATATCATAAGCAGGAATATATAAATGAGCCACCATAATACCTCCTAATCCGGCATTAATCAGCTTTTTGAATGGCTCAAGCTCTAATGAGTCAAGATGTTCACGCGAATGGAGAATTACCGGCAATGTTTTATGAGAATCGCTGTCTGTATCACCGTGTCCGGGAAAGTGCTTACCTGTAGCCAGCACATAGTTTTCCTGCATACCAAGCATATATGAAAAACCTTTTTGGGCTACGTTCATTTTATCTTCGCCAAAGGAACGCCAATTTATTACAGGATTATCAGGATTGCTGTTTATATCAAGTACAGGGGCAAAATTAATATGTATTCCTAACCGTTTACATTGTTTGGCAATATCATCACCCATTTCATAAATAATCTGGTTGTTTTGAATTGCACCTAACATCATTGCACGAGGATACTCAATTGTGCTATCTAATCGCATTGCCAGTCCCCATTCGGCATCAATAGCTATCAATAAAGGAGTTTTTGAAATAGATTGGTAATAGTTCGTCAGTTTTGCCTGCCTCACGGGTCCGCCTTTTAGGAAAATCAATCCGCCGATTTTATAATCTTTTATAAGTCCTGAAATTTTTTCAACATGCTGCACATCTTGAGCAGAATAAGCAGCAATCATGAATAATTGTGCAATGCGTTCATCAGGAGTTAAAGAATTAAAAACAGAATCAACCCATGCTGAAGTATGACCTATAAAAGGCGGGTCGGTTTCAGCCCCACCCCCGTCCCCTCCCCGAAGGGAAGGGGAGTGAAGAGTAGGGGAGCCATTCTCATAATTCAGAAAACTGCTGTGAAGTATAAATATTATTAAAAATAAAAGGATTTGTAAGCTGTATTTAATCATTTTTTATTTTTTCGCCACTGATTCACACGGATAAAACACGGATTTTAAACGAGGATATAAATCCTGCTAAATTAGATACAAGTAGGCAATTGACAGTAGGCAGTAGGCAATTTGTTTTTTTGTCAACTGCCTATTGTCAACTGTCAATTTGTTTTTTATCCGTGTTAATCAGTGGCATTATTAAATTATTTCTAAGACCTGCTAATTTTAGGGTTCTTCCAATTGATTTGTAATATGTATTTTCTCAAGTACCAAAAACATTTTAAGAAAAAAAGTTTCTAATATTTTTTTAAAAACTCATCAGGAGTTAGAATAGCAATATCATCAAAAGGGTTCAATACTAGCAAGTCTTCATCACCGGTGATTATGGTGCTTGCTTTTGCTTCTTTGGCAAGAGAGAGAAATTTGTCATCATTGGGGTCTCTGCATAGTGTGATGTGTTTGGTAACCATAATGAAACTGGAAGCAATTTCATACTGCTGCAAGAAAAGTTGGCGGAGGGCTAAAGGAACATATTTGTCAAATTTCACATAGAAAACCACTTTAGTGAGTTCTTCTATGGTTTCTTCTGATACTACTACTACACCAATATTAAAGCCTTTTTTTAGCGATAATCCCGGTTTTGACCCGGGAAATAACATAGCACTCAACACCACATTGGTGTCAAATACAAAGTGTTTAGCTCTTTTCATTCAATATATCCTGAAGTATTTCCGGCGTGAGTCCATTAGCCGCAGCAATCTTACCGATTTGTTCCATCGTATCAAAGAGCTTGTCATTTATATTTCTCCGTCCGGAAAAAATGTTTTTCAACCACAGGTTGACAAGGTAGTCCACCTTTTTCTGTTCCTCGGGTCTTGCTTTTGCATAAGCAGAAGCTACTTTAGGCGCCAAAGGTATAGAAACTTGTTTCATAAGTATATTTTTATATGCAAATTTACATAAAAAAATTCTTTTATTAACAAATTTAATCTTTTTTTTATAACAGATTACATTTAAACCACCTGTAACCTTTTATTTTGTACTTAATGTAAGATGTCAAACATCAAACGTCAAACGGATAAACTAATATCCAGTATTATAAATGCCTGAAATACTTAAAATGACTAAAAAATAAGTGCTTTGTATTTTGTACTTTGCAACCAGCACCTAGTACTAGGCACCAAGTTCTTATTTCAAAGTTCCAAGCACCAAGTTCCAAGTTCCTAATATCCAATATCCAGTATCCAATATCAACCAATCAACCATTCATTCATTCACTCATTCAATCATTCAATCATTGTTTCTACCTAACAATCGCAACACCACCCTTAAAAACATCAGAACCATCACCAAGCTCAATTATGTAATAATAAGTTGCAGCGGGTAAATCTTTATCATTATACTTACCATCCCAATCGTTCTGATAGTTTACGGCACTGAATACTAAATTGCCATTTCTATTGCAAACTTCAATATAACTATCTTTAGATTTTGGTTTTGTCATTTTTTTTGTGTATTATTGCAGTATATTATGTATTTAGGCACCTCAACAGTATGTAATATATTACAACGGTAATTAAAAGAATAGTGGAGGCAATATGGAAACACAAACTAGAATACAGAAAGTGACAACTATTTTGGGAGAGTCACTGGTAATTGAAACTATCAGTAAACTCGCTCAGATAGAAGGACAAAAGTGTTTAAGAAAGATTGACATGCTTAAATCAGAGTTGGCACGATATGAAAAACAATTTGCCATGAATAGCGAAGAAGCTTGGAGAAAATACCAAGATGGCGAGCTTGGGGATGATTTTGATGTGATGGAATGGATGTCAATTTTTGAAAACTTGATGGCATTACAAGGGCAATATGATAGGTTAACTAAAATTTAATTATCATGATCGCTTCATATTTGCACAAAGTGGAGGTATCTCTCGCCGCATACTCATGGGTGAAATCTGTGGAAGTGCTTCGTTGTGATATTGAAGAAACAGATATTGAAGAGATACTCGTCTATAGATTTCGTATTTCTTTAAAAGAAGATGGACTACTTGAAATAATGGAAAGGGTGGTTTATTCAAAACTTGACGCAAAATCCCAGGTAAAAACTTATAAATATCATTGGCAGGATAAGCAAAACCGTTTGATAAAGCGGTGGGACAACGCACCTCATTTCCCTGCTCTCAAAAGCTTTCCAGACCACATACATATAGGAAAGGAAAATATTGTAAAGCCCAATAAACCCATGACAGTTTTGGAAATATTTTCAATTGTAGACCAAGAAATTGAGTTACGAGAAGAATGAGCTATGTAGTGTCTGTTCATAAAGTATAATTTTTATATTATTTCCTAAAATCAGCAAGTCTTTTTTTTAGCCACAGATTTACACGGATATTAAGAGGTAAAAGGTAAGAGGTAATTTTTACCATTTACCATTTACTATTTTCAAGTTAATCAGTGGCTTTTTTAAATTATTTCTAAGACCTGCTAATTTAAGGTATTAATAAAACACCCAAAACAATTTAACAATTTAACCATTCAACCATTTATTCACTCATTCACTCATTCACTCATTCAATCATTGTTTCTACCTAACAATCGCAACACCACCTTTAAAAACATCAGAACCATCACCAAGGTCAATTATGTAATAATAGGTTGCAGCGGGTAGCTCTTTGTTATTATACTTACCATCCCAATCGTTCTGATAGTTTTCGGCACTGAACACTAAATTGCCATTTCTATTGCAAACTTCAATATAACTATCTTTATAAAATTCAATATTCTTTATACTCCAGGTATCATTTATATTATCATCATTAGGTGTAAATACATTGTAAATGATGATTTCAGGTTTTTCCGGCTCTTTTACTGTAATTTTTATTTCAGCTGTATTGCTGCAGCCGTTATTATCTGTAACAGTAACTGAATAGGTTCCTTGTTCGGTAACAATAATTGTTTGAGTAGTTTCTCCGGTTGACCATATATAATTTGCTCCCGGGTTATTTGCCTCAAGTATGAGCGTACTATCTGAATACATACTTGTATCAGGTCCTAAATCTACTGCTGGTAACGGATTTATAATAATTTCTATTGTATCCCTTGCAAAACCACAAATATCTGTAACTGTAACTGTATAAATTCCTGTTTCAGTAACATATAACTTTTGATTGGTTGAACCATCTGACCATTCGTAAATATAGCCGGCACCTGCATCTAATATAACAGTTTCGCCTTCGCAGGCAGAAGTATCAGCTCCTAAATTTACAACAGGCAAAGGATTAAATATAATATAAATTTCATCGGTTCCTTCACAACCAGCAGTAGTAACAGTAACAGCATAAGTGCCGGTTGCAGTAACATCAAGAGTTTGAGCAGTAGAGCTGTCGTTCCATAAGTAAAAATCACCAGCACCGGCGTTCAGAGTAATAGTATCACTTTCGCAGTAAGAAGTATCAGGTCCTAAATTTACAGTTGGTAGCTCAATTATGGTTATATTAAGAGTATCAGTTTCTTTACATCCATTCGTATCAGTAACTTCCACCCGGTAATTTCCTGATGTATCTGCTGTTAATGTCTGGTTTGTTGTTCCGTCCTGCCAGAAATAACTTATGTATCCTGTTCCTGCATCTAATATTAAAGTTTCACCCTGACAAATAGATGTATCATTACCCAAGTCTATAGAAGTTAATGGAAAATAACTGACATTTATCGTATCCGAAGCAGAGCAGTTATTCGTATCAGTAACTTCCACCCAGTAAGTTCCCTGTAAATCTACTGTAAAATTTGGGTTTGTGGAATTATCCTGCCAGAGATAAGTTGTATATGGGGTTGTTATATCTAAAAGCAGCGTTTCTCCCTGGCAAAGTGTCGTATCATTACCTAAATTTACCTGTATTGTATCAATTATTATTATAGTGACTGAATCTGTAACAGTATCAGAGCAATTCATTACACTTACAGAAAAAATACCTGTTGTATTAACAGTAATTGTTTGTGTATTATCACCTGTTGACCATAAATATATTGCACCGGGATTGCCTGCATCTAAAACAATAGAATCATAAGAGCATAAAATTGTATCATTGCCTAAATCCAGTGATAAAGGAGTGTTATCTATTGTTACATTTATCGTATCCGAAACAGTGCCGCAGGTATTAGTAACACTAACAATATAAGTTCCTGTGGAATTAACACTAATAGTTTGTGTATAAGTACCGGTTGACCAGCTATAAGTACTTCCCTCATTACCGGCATCAAGAACAATGTAACCGCCGTTACATATTATTGTATCATTACCAAGATTAACAACAGGAAACTCATCTTCAAGTATTTCAACACTATCTATTGCAATATATGGCGGTGCGGAATTATCAGTAATAGTAACACTATACCAGCCGGCAGCTAAATTACTGATGTCTTCTGTTGTTTCACTGTTTGACCAGCTATATGTATAAGGTGTTGTACCGCCTGTTACTGTTAAATCAATTGCTCCATCATCAATACTGTCACAACTTATGTGAGCAGCTGATAATTCCGGCTGTATTGGTACATCCGGCTCGGTAATGATTACATTTGAAATTGCTTCACAACCAAAAGCATCAGTAACTGTTACAAAATAGTTTCCAATGGTTAAATTATCCAAATCTTCTGTTGTAGCACCGTTTGACCATTCATAAGTATAAGATGGTGTGCCGCCATTAACCATTAAATCAGCTGAACCATTCGAACCTCCTGCATAACTTACATTTGTGCCTGTTATGTAAAGATTCAAAGGTTCAGGAACATCAATAGTAACAGTAGAATCAACAAGGCAGTCATTAGCATCTGTAACTACCACAGAGTAATCACCAGGTGTTAAATTGCAAATATCCTCTGTTGTTTCTCCATTTGACCAGTTATAATTAAATGGTTGAAATCCCCCTTCTAATTCCAGAGCAATACAAATACTATCAGGGTTACAATCAATACCAATAATATTCATTTCTTTTATTTTGAAATATTTATCAGAATATTTTGCTACAAAAATATCATCACTTCCTGATGATGTAATGCTTGTAGAATCAAAATATGCAGTATTCTGAAAGTACCCTGTAACATAACAATTTCCTGCATTGTCATTAGAGATTCCATATCCGACATTCCCACTCCATACCGTTGTACTCCAAGCTTGCTTTACCCATTGGAAATCACCATTAGTATTATATTTAGCTACAAAAATATCACAAGAATCTATTGATATAATGCTTATTGTATCAAAAGTTACAGTATCAGCAAATAAACCTGTAGTATAAGAATTTCCATAATTATCAGTTGAAATTCCATATCCATTAGCCCAAGCTGTTCCACCTGCTTGTTTAACCCATTGTAAATCACCATCAGTATTATATTTAGCAATAAAAATATCATAATACCCTGCTGATGTAATGCTTGTTGAATCAAAAGTTGCTGTTCCACTAAAATAGCCAGTAATATAACAATTATCGGTATTATCTGTTGATATTCCATATCCTGCATCCCATGTAGTGCCTCCAGCTTGTTTTACCCACTGAAAATCGCCATTTGTATTATATTTTGCTATAAAAATATCATTATTTCCTGATGATGTAATACTTGTTGAATCAAAAGTTGCTGTTCCTTGAAAGTAGCCAGTAACATAAAAATTACCAAAATTATCCGTTGAAATTCCATATCCAAAATCCACATTAGTCCCCCCAGCTTGTTTTACCCATTGTAAATCACCGTTAGTATTATATTTGGTAATAAAAATATCATAATCCCCTGCTGATGTAATGCTTGTTGTATCAAAATATATAGTGTTTTCAAAATAACCTGTAACATAACAATTTCCATAATTATCAGTTGAAATTGCATATCCCTTATCATCTCCACTTAATCCCCAAGGTTGTCTTACCCACTGTAAATCCCCATTAGAATTATATTTGGATATAAAAATTTCTTTATTAGTAAACATAGAGTCAGTAATAGTAATATAACCCGTAACATAACAATTTCCGTAAATATCTGTTGAAATCCCATATCCTATATCATTATTAATACCACCATACCGTTTTGCCCATAGAACATTACCATAAGTATTATATTTAGTTATAAAAATATCTTTTCCCCCAGCAGAATTAATAATTATTGAATCAAAAGTTGCAGTTCCGTAAAAAAAGCCAGTAACATAAGAATTACCTGAACTATCAGTTGAAATAGCCATTCCTTCATCCCAGCTAGTTCCTCCTGCTTGTCTTACCCATTCAAGTTCTGGTATGCCATTAATATCAGTTGTACAATCAATGGGTCCTGTAATGCAAATATTTTCTGTTACAGTGCAGTTGTTCTGGTCAGTTACAGTTACACAATAACATCCTGCTGTTATGCTGTCTAAATCTTCAGTAGTTTCACCATTAGACCAATTATAAAAATAAGGTGGTGTACCGTTTGTTACTGTAAGAGCTATACTGCCTTCGTTTCCACCTATACTTGTGGCATTTTGTGAGGTATAGGTTATTTCAGGAATAGAAAAGAGTGAGATATTAATATTATCTGTTGCTGTGCATCCATTATAATCTGTAACTGTTACTGAATAATTTCCGGAAGAGTCTATTGTTATTGTCTGTGTTTCTTCTCCGTTGCTCCATTCATATTGTGCAAATCCACTGCCTGCATCAATTTCACTACCTGAACAAATATTTGAATAAGCAGATAAATCAACTGTTAATAATTCTACTGTATCTGCAATAATATCTATTGTTATTGTATCAGTTGTTCCATCACATAATTCAACCATAAGAGATACAGGATATGTTCCTGCTGAAGGATATGTATAGTAAACAGTATCACCTACAGATTCAAAAATACCATCATTATCCAAATCCCACATTTTGGCAATAATAAAACCACTACCAATTCCTGTTGTACTATCAATAAAAATTACCTCAAAATCCTGACATCCTTCTTTGTATATAAAATATGGTTCTAACGGGAGAAAAACATCTTCCAAATCTGCATGTTCCAATCCATAATAATAAATAAATGTTACACATTCTCCCGGGGTAATATCTCCAAACCTATAAGCTAATGCTATAGCTTCATCAGCTAATGTTGGATTTGTTTGAGTTGGAGTAAGAGGAGTATCATAAATATCATCTGGATCCCTGTTACTAAATCCTTCAGTTGAAACTCTTGCACAACTATCAATTGTTCCAAGTATTAATGGTGCTCTATATATCTTACCCTCAGCTATTACAATTGCTGTATCAGGATTTCCGCCTACCCCAGGTTGATGAGTTACATAATTATATGTTACCCAATATCCTGTATGGGGCTGTTCATTATCAGGGTCAACATTTCTGTAATATTCTACTGATTCTAATGTTTCTGTGCCGGTATTTGTTAACATTACTTCAATAGTAAAAAATAAATCATCGTTTTTCAGTCGTACAGTTTGTTGTATTAATAATCGTTCATTTCCATATATAGCTTCTCCTTTCCAAACAGCAACCTGTTCATTAGAATTACTGGCATTATATGAACATATTGCAGGAATATCGAACAGATTCATTAAACCAAAGTTGTAAAAATTACGACTTTCTATTCCTATATTCCATTCAATACCCCAGCCTTCTTCAGGTGTTCCGGGAACAAAATAATCACCCATGAAAACAGGATTTCCATTATCCCATCCATCTTTTTGATAATCACATACAAAACCAAGTCTTCCTAAATTTTGATGATAACCGGATGGAGCAGCAATATCTGAACCAAAAGACCCGCATGGATGGATTCCTATTTCTACATAATTACCTTTCAAAAATATATTCTGAGAAAGAGATATATTTTCAAAAAAAATAAAAAAGAAGAAAAAGAAAATAAATGGTAAAAATTTGCTATTCATATTGTCGTTAATTCTTGGTTTGTAAAGTTAATTCTTAAATGGTTATATTGTCGTTAATTCTTAGTTTGTAAAATTAATTCTTTAATGGTTAAATGGTTAAATTGTTAAATGGTTTTATGGTTATTTTTTTTGCCACTGATTCACACGGATAAAAAACAAATTGACAGTAGGCAGTAGGCAGTTGACAATTTTTGCCTACTGCCGCTGCCACTGCCAACTTGTTTATGTGCCTTTATTAAATTATTTCTAAGACTTGCCTGCTGCAGGCAGGCTTGCTAATTTAAGGTTTTAATAATTTATACAAAGGTAAGAAAAATAATTAAATTTCTACGAGGTAATGTTATATTTTTTATCATTTTTGTTTGATTTTTGTAGAAATATTAAATTGCCTGACACTGACAGGAATAATCTGCCCGACACTGACAGGTCTAACGACACTGTCAGGTCTAAGTTATTTATTAACCTGTCAGTGTGCGAAGCAAGACCTGTCAGTGTGCAAAGCACCTGACAGTGTCCATAAACAACGTAAATAAATAAACCCCGTAGGTTGAATAACCAACGGTGTAAATCAAATATATGTTCTAGGCTCTATTCTAAAATACGATTGATTACTAATTTTTGTTTAATAAAATATTTATACCAAACTGCCATCAAACATGTAACAATAAAATAATCTTTTTAGGCATAATACCCAAATTATTTTTTAACAAATGTTCATAAATTTTGTTAGTAAAATGTTAGTAAATGAAGATATTATATTTGAATAAATAAATAACCCTTTTGTAGTTTTGTATTTTCAATTAAGAATCCACTTTAAAAAGTAAAAAAAATAAAAATGCCACTAAAACACCAAAACACTAAATCCCACAAAACTCTGAAAATCAATCAGTTAATTTTTAGTGAAATTTTGTGTTTTGGTGCTTTTGTGGCAAAAACTACTTTTTATATGGGACTCAATTAATAAATCGTAAATTTTAATTGACGAAGCTTCAGCGTAGTCAATCGTAAATTATTAGATTATGGCAGTAAAAAAGAATACCAAGGCAGCACCTGCATTACCTCAGGTAAGTGCAGAATATGGAAAAGTTCCGCCTCAGGCAGTTGAAATTGAAGAGGTTGTCTTAGGTGCAATAATGCTTGAAAAAGATGCAGTAATTAAAGTGCTTGATTTTTTACAGATTGAGAGTTTCTATAAAGATGCTCACCAGAAAATATACAGTGCTATTTTGGATTTATATACCGGGCAGCAAGCTATTGACATAATTACAGTAACAGAAAAGCTTAAAAAGAAGGGAGAATTAGAAGTAATTGGAGGTCCTTTTTATATTACCCAGCTTACAAGCAGAGTAGCTTCAGCAGCTCATATAGAATATCATGCCCGTATTATAGCTCAAAAATACATTCAAAGAGAGTTGATACGAGTTGCATCTGAAATCCAAAACAGGGCATTTGACGATAGTACTGATGTGCTTGACTTACTTGAATTCTCTGAGAAAGAGCTTTTTGAAATTACACAAGGCAGCATAAAAAAAGAACCGGAAAAAATTCGTGATCTTATAGATAAAGCTATTACGCGAATACAAGATTTAAGTAAACGGGAAGATAGCTTAAGCGGTATTCCATCTGGGTTTACCAAACTTGATAGAATAACTTCCGGCTGGCAAAATTCTGATTTAATTATTATTGCAGGTCGTCCATCAATGGGTAAAACGGCATTTGCATTAACAATGGCACGAAATATGGCAATTGACCATAAGAAGCCGGTTGCTGTTTTCTCTCTTGAAATGTCTTCGCTTCAGCTTGTTAATCGTTTAATTGTTAGTGAAACAGAACTAAGCTCAAGTAAAATAAAGAATGGTAAGCTTGAAAATTATGAATGGGAACAATTAGATTATAAAATTAAAAAATTGATTGAAGCTCCGGTTTTTATTGATGACACACCAGCCATTTCACTATTAGAGTTTAGAACTAAAAGCCGTCGTCTTAAAAGTCAGGAAAATATTGAGTTGATTATTGTTGATTATTTACAATTAATGACTACAGGAACGGAAAATCGTGGAAACAGAGAGCAGGAAGTAAGCTTAATTTCCCGTTCGTTAAAATCAATAGCAAAAGAGCTGGATATACCAATTATCGCACTTTCGCAATTAAGGCGACCTCAAGCCGGAGATAAAGCTAAGCAGCCATATTTATCAGACCTCCGTGAATCAGGTGCAATTGAGCAGGATGCTGATATTGTTATGTTCATTCATCGCCCCGAAATGATTGGCATAACTGCAGATGAAGAAGGAAATTCTACAATAGGACTCGCTGAAATAATAATTGCTAAACATCGTAATGGTCAAACCGGAGAAATTCCACCACTTAATTTTAAAAGTGAATTTGCTAAATTTGTTGAATTTGATGAAGATTTTTCTGATAATATTATGAATAATGCTAATGGCATAACACGCAGCTCAAAAATGAATAAAGAGAAGTCCGTAGCAAATGCTACGGACAACTTAGATGATGAGAAAGGAATTAATACGGTTAGTGATAAAGAAGGGGAACCTTTCTAGTATTACAACAATTTAATTTTGAGCTTATGTTTTTATTTCAATTCCTTCACGTCTGACAATTTCTAATAAAGGTGAAACATCATCTTTTAAAAATCTATTTATACCTACTGTATAAGGTTCAATACGTGTATTTATTTTTGTTGTTAAACGCCATATTTTTCCTATTTGTTTGTCGTCATTTTTATCAAATATTTCTGATATAAGCATAACATCAATATCGCTCTGTTCGTTGGCATCATTGCGGGCATAGCTTCCATACAAGAATGCCTTTTGAATATAAATACCTGATTCTTCTAAGATATGAAGGTATTCTTTTAAAATCTTTATAACTTCTCTTTGAACCATTTTAATAACTCTTTAGTTTTACAAATATAATTATTAATCGTATCAACATCAGGAATAAATGGAGAATAATTTGGATATCTGCCTTAAAATAAATCTAAAATCTAAAATGACAAATAAATTCCAATTACCAAAAATTAAAAACTCCTTTTTTATTATATAATTCACTTTGTTTAGAAAATATTATTTGGGTGGTAAAGGTGCATTAGAAATATTTAATCTTAACTGGCACTTTAAGCAACGTTTTGCCTCGTTCATAGCAGTTTCCTTATCAAAACAAAAGTCAACTTGAGGATTATCATCTTTTAATCTTTGTTCCACAGGAAGTGTCTGCATTTCAGCACGTTTTTTGTATGCAAATCCAAGATGCATTCCTATATAATCAGATTCTATTTCATTAGGGATATATTTCTGGTCAATTTCGCCATTTTTTTCAAGATATTTATCAATAGAAATAGCCGCTTGTCTCCCGGATTGAATTGCCTTAATTACGGTAGCAGGTCCTGACACTACATCTCCACCAGCAAAAACACCCTGTCTTGAGCAAGATAATGTATCAGGATTAACAATTAATTCCCCGCGTTTATTAACTGAAACATTAAATTGTTTGGGTATTACAATGTTTTGACCAATTGCAACTATCAATTTATCAGTTTCAACAATAAATTCGCTGTCTTTAATAGGAACAGGACGTCTTCTCCCGCTGGCATCCGGCTCGCCAAGTTTCATACGGATACATTCTACTGCTAATCTATTATTTTTATGGGATACTCTTTGAGGATTTACGAGAAAATTAATTTGTATGCCTTCTTTTATAGCTTCTTTAACTTCTTCGGGGTCGGCGGGCATTTCGGTACGTGTTCGGCGGTATAATATTGTAACTTTATTTGCTCCTTTTCTTAATGCACTTCTTGACACATCCATAGCTACATTACCGCCACCTATTACTGCTACATCGCCTGTAATATCAATATCTTCGTCTAAATTAATTGCCCTTAATACTGATATTCCATCTAATACTTGTGTATTATCTTCTCCAGGAAATCCCATCTTTGAACCCTCTGGTGCACCTAATGCCAAAAAGATTGCATTAAAACCCTGATTAAATATTTGGTCAAGTGATTCTATTCTTGTATTTGTTTTTATTTTTACACCAATATTTTCTATATTTTTTATTTCTGAATTTAATACTTTTCTTGGCAGTCTGTACTTTGGAATTCCTGTTGCCATCATTCCGCCAATTACAGGCAATGCTTCAAAAACAGTTACTGCATGGCCTGATTTTCTTAAGAACCAAGCGGCAGATAAGCCAGCAGGACCTGAGCCAATAATTGCAACCTTTTTACCTGTATCAGGTGCAATATTAATTTTAGTTATCCATCTTCCTGAATCCTGTTCTGCTACAAATCTTTTTAACTGTCTGATAGATATAGAACCATTTAGTTCATTTCTACGACATGCTTCTTCACAAGGATGGTCGCATACTAAACCTAATACGTTTGGAAATGGGACTTTTTCTCTAATTACTTCTATTGCATCTTGAAATCGTGCTTCGGCAATTAATCTAACATATTGTGGAATATCAACGCCGGCAGGACATGCATTTTTACAAGGAAGAAGTATTTTTTCACGATCTTTTTCCTCATATTTTTCTTTGTCAGTTAATGCTCCCGAAGGACAGACTTGTATGCAAGCACCACAGAACTTACAATCTGCATCTTTGAAATTAGAATCAAAACTAGTGCCAACTTTAGATTTTATGCTACGATTAATAAAACCAATCGTACCTACACCCCTAATTTCCTGACATATAGTTACACAGCGTCCACATAAAATACATTTATTAATATCTCTTAAAAATAATGGTTCATCAGAAAGAATAGGAAGGTCTTTTGGTTTGGAAGTATATCCTGAGAGTATTTCGTTTACACCTATATACTCAACTACTTTCATTAATTGTGATGATTTGTCCATATTTTTAGGAAGTTCACTTAGAATAAGCCAAATGATGTTTTTCCTATATTTTTGAATTTGTGGAGTATTGGTATGAACAATCATTTCATCTTTAGCTTCTATGCTACAAGCAGTGGAAAATCCTCTCATACCATCAATTTCTACAATACATAATCTACATATACTTAAAGGATGTAAATCAGGATGATAACATAAATTGGGGATATAAATATCCGACTGAAGTGCAGCTTCAAGAACAGTTTTTCCTTCTTCTACTTCTATTTTTTTATTATCAATATTTAATTTAATCATTTTATTGCCATAAAATTACAAGCATTAATACATGATTTACATTTTATACATTTATCTTTAATAATTTTTGGATATTCTTTTTTCTTCCATTCAATAGCTTCAGAGGGGCAAGCCTTAAAGCATAGTCCACATTTAGTACATAATTCATTATCAACTTCAAATTTTAAAAGTTCTATGCACACATTAGAAGTGCAGGTTTTATCTTTTATATGAGACTTATATTCATCAATAAAATACTTTAAGGTTGTCAAAACCGGATTAGGTGCTGTATTGCCCAGTCCACAAAGTGCTGTATTTTTTATAGTGATACTCATCTCCTGTAGAAATTCAATATGTTCTTCTTTACCTCTACCAGCTGTAATTTCTTCAATTACTTCTAACATTCTTTTTAGTCCAATTCTACAAGGCACACATTTTCCACAGGATTCTTCAACTGTAAAATCCAGGAAGAATTTTGCTATATCCACCATACAGGTTTTCTTATCCATTACAACCATACCGCCTGAGCCCATTATTGCACCTGTTTTTGTAATAGATTCAAAGTCAATAGGGGTATCAAGTAGACTTTCAGGAAGACAACCGCCAGAGGGACCTCCTATTTGAACGCCCTTGAAACCTATATTTTTGTGAATTAAACCGCCACCAGGACCATAAACCAGCTCGCGAATTGTAGTTCCCATCGGAACTTCAACTAATCCAGTATTTTTCACCTTTCCTGCTAATGCAAAAACTTTTGTTCCAGTGCTTTTTTCAGTGCCTATTGAAGAAAACCAATTTGCTCCATTTAAAATAATATGTCTGATATTTGCAAAGGTTTCAACGTTATTAATAATAGTTGGTTTTGACCATAGTCCTTTAACTGCTGGAAATGGTGGTCTAGGTTTTGGTCTTCCTCTTTTCCCTTCAATAGAAGAGATAAGTGCGGTTTCTTCGCCACAGACAAATGCACCTGCACCCTTATTTATTTTAATATCAAATGATAAGCCACTATTCAGTATGTTTTTCCCTAAAAATCCTTTTTCTTTTGCCTGTGATATTGCTATGTTTAATCTCTTTAAAGCTAATGGATATTCTGCACGACAATAGATGTATGCTTCATTTGAACCAATAGTATAACCGGCTATAATCATTCCTTCAATAACTGCATGTGGGTCTCCTTCTAATACGCTACGATCCATAAATGCACCAGGATCGCCTTCATCTGCATTACAAATAATATATTTTATTTTACTTTTTACATTCTTAGAAAACTCCCATTTTAATCCTGTAGGAAATCCACCTCCACCTCTTCCTCTAAGTCCCGATTTTTTGATTTGTTCCAGAACCTGGTCCGGTGTCATATCAAAAACTTTTTTTATTGCTTTATAACCATCATTTGCTATGTAATCATTAATATTTTCCGGATCAATTTCGCCACAATTTGAAAGTATGATTCGTTTCTGATCAGAAAAAAATTGTTCATAATCTTTTCCTGCTTTTAGTTTTTTTAATGGTTCGCCTCGTATCAGATGAGTCTCTACAATTTCAGTAACGTCTTCTGGTTTGACATACTCATAAGTAATTCTGCCTAGTTCAGGTGTAATAATATCTACTAATACATCTCTAAACAAACCCCTATCACCTGTTTTTTTAATTTCATATTGGTCTATTAATTCGTAGTGATTTAATTCTTTTTCAAAGTTTTTTGCTACTTCCTCAGCACCAGCTGCTATTCCACTTGTACCTTCACATATAAGAATTTTATTTTTCATTTATTTGACCCTTATATCCTATATTTATTTAAAAGTTTTTCTACATCTTCAATGGTTTTTTTTCCATAAAAGTCATCGTCTATTGCAACAACAGGTGCCATACCGCAACATCCCAGGCAGGCAACCCTTTCTAATGAAAATAAACCATCAGTAGTAGTTTCTCCTTCTTTTATTTCTAAATTTTTTGATAAATAATCCAGTATATCCTTACCACCCATAACATGACAAGCAGTACCCTGACAAACTTTTATTATATGCTTGCCTCTGGGACTAAGATTAAACTGACTATAAAATGTTAATACTCCATAAATTTCAACAGGAAAAATTGATAATTCTTCTGATATTAGTTTTATGGATTCTTCAGGAATATATCCGTAAGTAGCTTGAATATCTTGCAATAAAGGAATTATTGAACTTTTTTCCTTGTTATATTGCCCTATTATTTTTTTAGTATAGGAAATATTAACATTCATTGGTTATACAAAGTTATTTTTGAGTCTACTTTAAAAAAATCAGTTACTATTCAGGTGTAATGGTATAGGGGTATAAGGTTATAGGGTATAGGGGTACGCACTTATCCCTTATTTCCATATCCCTAACCCAGATAAACTGGATTAGTTATGTTCTAATTTTATTT